>ERZ773061.41-NODE-41-length-51141-cov-8.398054_pt1 | contig 51141 bp, 67 predicted proteins | sample MGYA00580627_ERZ773061 | MGnify/ENA primary metagenome ERZ773061 (study PRJEB29015, sample SAMEA2738119) | human oral metagenome | biome: human oral; feature: human-associated habitat; material: saliva | place: China | collected 2223 ...
TTTCTATTTTTGATATTCTTTAAGTTTATCACTATAGGTTGCGAATATCCTAAATAATCACGAATCGTTCCGGTAATAATTGGATGAGTTGATTTACGCTCTAGATAAATCGCCGTGCAATGATGACTATTTGGGTTTGGATTTTCCATGTTATCCATTAATTGTAATGATAAGAATAAATTAGCAGCTTCAATAATTTTATCCTCAATATGAGTCATCTTCTTCGAGCAACTAACATACTTTAAAGAAATAGAAGACTTACAGCAAGTTCTTTCATATGTAATGTATTTATCAACCTTACTATAAAAGTTTGTTAAGAAGTCTTGATGTACAAGCCATCTGTTTTTAATTTGAATCTTCCGAATCTCAGAAAATATCATTATGCCCAGGTCTTTAACTTTACTAACCGGAATATTCATTAGGTTTTCATAAACATTTTGTTGGTTGATTATATTCACTTCAAATTCATCTTTCACCACCTGAATATCAATAACATACCCATTTCCATTATCTCTTATATCTTGTTTAATAACATCTAGTATTGATGCACAAATATTATTGTTTAATTCTTTGTCTTCAGTAGGGTGGTATATGATGTATGAACCGAATAGGTTTTCATATATTGTACGCGTTTCTATAGATTGTTCTGTATAGTGATGTATACAGTTTTCATAAACAAGTTGCAAATTATAAATCATATTTTATAACCGTCCTTTCTTGATCAGGCCATCGATTTCCAAATTAAGGCATTGTACTATCTTTTTCTCTATAGCATAATAGGATTCCTTATCGGATACTCTGGTTAAATATTGACTGGTATCTCTATCTAAGAGAGTTATGCCATTGTGAACAATCTTAATATTCCAATTGAAAGTTCTTCCAATTCGCATGCATATTAGCTTAATGTTACGGCCATATAGCTTAATATTATTTGAAATAACCTTTGGAATAACTCCACTTATCATAATATGGTCCGCCATTGTAAAATTCTTAAACTTATTGTAATACACAGCGTCTGGAGCATCACTTATTCTATAGGAATTAAAATCTTTTGTTGTAGTGTTTAACGTCATTGCATCAATACATTAAATAGCATATCGCTGAGATCTGACTTAGCCCAGTCTGGTACGCCATTAACTCCTGTTTCCGTTTTAAACACAATATCATCAACCCAGCCATACTCATTGTAAACGTCAATACGCCATCTCATATGATTTACTTTGGTTAATGATACTTGATATCGTTTTAACTCATTATTCAAGAGTCTATTATCGATTAATACTCCGAGGAGGGTTTTATGAAAATCTGACACCATTACTAAATCGTTAACACTAATGTTTTGGTTAACTTGTTTAAATGTTAGGACCCCATTACTTTGGTGTAAGGTATTACACATCAGTCTAGTTTCTTCTTTTCTTCTCATAAAACGTTACTTAAATGCCTCCTCATCTTCTACAAATTCTAATCCCTCGACATACGGTTCATCACAAGACTCGATTGGATCCAAACCGAGTTCTTGTCGTTTGTGATTTGGAGTAGACCCAACAATTTCCGGTTGCACAATATGCTTGTCAATCTCAGCCCTAGTAATTCGATTATGTAACCTCCAAGTCTCCTCAGCAATTCGTAAATAATCGTCGTTAATCTTATTTGGAATGGACTTGATGATCTCTTTAACTTCATCTAGATCATCTTTTTTATCTTTATCGTCACTCATTATTATAAGGTGATTTACCTTAGTTATAAGCTGATCAACTGATTCTGATATAGCTAAATCTCTACTAACCATTTTGAATCGTAAAGCATCTATATATGCCTTAGTTCTTATTAGCTCTAAACCAATGAAAACGTTTAAAACAAATGCCAATGTAACAATAATAAATAATAAAACGTTCATATAGTCTCCTTTCAAATATTTATCCTAGGTGTTTCTTCGAAGCCGTCTTTCTAATAAGTTCAGTAATATTTTTAGCAGCTTCTTTAACTGTAGTGTACATTAGATCATCTTTAACAGACTCTTCTACATTGAATTCTTCTTGAAATTCTTCTAATTTCTTGTTAACAACCTTCTTGCCATAAGTCTTATATAACCAAGATAATAAGAATGCCTTCTCATAATCGTTAGCATCTTCTTCCATCTTTCTAACATGCGTCTTGCTTCCGTCTTCATAAATAACGGTTGTAACTGGTCCAGAGCAAATAACTCTCTTTGGTGTTGGTAAAATATCAATCATATCATTTCCTCCTTCTTTATTAAAACTAAAGCTAAGTTCATTTAAACACTTAAGCTGCAGACTCTTTCCTCCTCCTCTAGCATTAGACCAATATAATCTACTTGTTGGATACATACTACTAGCATCTAGATTATCAGGATAATATTTTGTGCTGGCGTCTATATCGATATTAAGTCGTACTTTATACTGAAACATATTACTTTGACTCACCATTACCATATTTATTTTAAATGGGACACTATTAAACTTCGGATAGCCAGTAGGGGGAACTTTATACCCTAATGATTTAATTATTTCAGATATTTTATCTATCGATATGCCTTTATTCATATATCCATTCTTAATGATATTTAAAAAAGAGTCTATCTTTTTATAAGAACTTGTTTTAAAATTTATTTCAACATATTTAGTATCATATAGATGTCTGGCAAATATAATTTCTTTCAGACATTCGTCAAATAGTGTGATGTTTATAGTATTCATTATATATCCTCCTTTGTTTTAATATCTGGAAATACTACTGATGTAAACTCTGGAAATACGAACTTATAAGAAAAGCCATTGTTATCAGACGCATTGTTAAACGTTAGTATTTTGAAATACTGTATATCGTTTGGTAAAATATAGTATTGGTTTGTTGGCAAAGAAAGAATATCATCATACTCATTTGGTCTTAATCCAACTGATACCAACACATCAGACAATGAAACTAGTTGATTACTATTCAATAGTCGCATCATATTCCAAACGTCGCTATATCCATTACTACGAATAATTAATGAATCCGTTCCATGAAATACTACCTCTATATTATTCATACTCTTTTAACACCTCTCGAATTAATCGAAGTGATGCTTTGAAACGGTCTTCCTTGGTGTCATTAATTTTTTCTAAATTAGCATGAATATTCTCTAATGTCTTTTTCTTTAATAATGTTAAAGACATTCGAACCCTTGCCGATGTACCTAATAAAGACATAGCATGGTATTCCTTAAGGTCACTAACTAGATCATTAATCAGTTCGATTCTAAATGAAACATCAGCATTTGTTAATGTTTTTGTCATATATTCTCCTTTCAATTCAGGCTTTTACATTAAAGTTCCGTCTTAATAATTTTCCCGGTTACTAGTAAAGCCTCTGTGCAAATAATTCCTTTTAGTGTAATAGTCATTTCAATACCAAACATCTCCAAAGAGTACTTTAAAAATACTAATCCTAGTCCGGTTAAAAGTGTCAACCACATAACCTTAACTACAAATGCAATAAACAATGTTGTTACTGTTGTTTTCATATAATCTCCTCCTTCTTAAAAATTCTCAATAATATATGCATTTAATTGGTTCCATAAATGCACATTACGTTGATCCTCGTATGGTTCTCTGAGTGGGAATAAGCCACCTTGTCCTGTGTAATCATATTCTCTATTCATCCACATAAGTATCATTCGACTTACTAGTTCCTCGTTCCAATTCGAATCTGTGAAATATAATAGTCCTAGGTTGTCTAAGAACATCCAGAACCAAACCGGAACTCTATTACCCATATCTGGATCATACATAATTTGGTTTTCGCATTTTAATGCCAATGCGATCAATACTTCTAAAACAGATACATCAAATGTAAACATCGTGTTAAATGGAAGAGATGATGTTTTATTATCTAAATAAACATATCTCAAATCTAATCCATCACGGATACGGCTATTATCCATTTCGACGTTTCTACTTACATAAAACGGGGTATTATATAAATACCTTAATAGTTTAGTATGGTCATCTACTTTACTATCGTTAATACCCTCTATAAGCCATTCGTAATATAGATCGACCATATATCACGCTTTCTACGCAATAATCAACGCCATAATAAAAGACGCTAATAATAATGCTAACATAAATTTAACTGCCCAAATAATTGGTGTTAAGATGATTCCAAATAACCCTAGAATAATGCTAATGATTACTGAAAGCATAAACAAAATAACCCATACTAAACATGTTAGAAAAACAACAAAACTTATAAACATCATAAATATATCCTCCTTTTCTTGTTTATGAAAAGCTAAGAGAGCCTGTTTAGCTCTCATTAACTTTAAAGTTAGCCTTCTACTTCTTCAGATTCTTCAACGGTTGTTTCTTCTTCAGTAGTAAACTGAGGGATATCAACATCCTTCTTGTGGAACTTATCCCACAGCTTTTTGCCAACGGTGCATACTAATGCTCCAGCTGATACAACTGCGGCTCCGATAAGTACCTTCTTATTTGATAAAACATTGAGTAACTTACTTCCTCCATTTACTGCCTTCTCTGAATTCTCAACTGCTGTTGAAACGATTTCTTCTGTCATATTCTTGACCTCCTTTTCATTATAGAACGTGCTTTGTTTGCGACCTAATATAATTTGTTTTTTTGTCTCTCATAATTTTTTCGATCTTTGTTATTATAAAACGCTTTACCAGTAGGAGACTTAGCTCTACTAACTGCGTTCATATGATCGACAGCTTTTCTGTATTCTTTGTATTTATCACATTTACCATGACATCCTACTTTTCTATCTTTACAGTAATGGCATGGTCCGTCTATAACTTCTTCAAACATAATTCACCTCCCTTCAACAAAAAGAAAACCATCAGTTATTTCTGGTTTTCAAATAACTTGATGATTTCTAAATTTTGTGACAACATATTCTGATTTAAATTATCTAAGTTTGCAAACGTAGATTGAATATCTTCATCCTGATTAATATCCCAATAGATATCTCTCATTCTGTGTTTATCCTTTCTGTTTGTCTTTTCTTTAAATAATCGTTTCATAATATAAGTCTCCTTTCATTATAGGAACTGTTTATTACGCGAAAAGAATAAGGACTTGTTTAGTCCTTATCTTTAGGTTCTTTAAACTCGATTTCAAGTACACTCTTATTCATGTACAGCTTAACGAGATCTTGAATCGGTAAAGTCTCTTCCGCGTTATCCCATTCGAATTCCTCAATCTTTTCGTTATCTAATACTACAAAGATTTTGTTATTGAAATTCTTAACCTGAATAACGCCAATAACCTTTGCCTTTTCTTTAGGCTCGCTCTGTGCTAATTCATGAATATAATTCTTTAATGCTGTAATAATCATATTTAAATCCTCCTTCTTTCATTATAAGAGGTGTTCTATATGCGAAAAAGAAAAGAGCAGTTGTTAATTGCTCTTACCATCTAATAGTGCCTTGATTAATAAAACCAAGACAATTACTAATAATAAGTTCATTAACACTTACCCTTCTTCAAAAGATGCTTAACATCGTTAATTCTGTTTCCTACAAACTCCTTTGTGTTGTCGACAATGTCATATTCATAGTCTAACCACAACGCACCATACCATACTAATACGGCGGCTGTTGAAATACCACTCATAATCAAACTTTGTCTCCAAGTAATAGGTGTATCTAAAAACTTCTTTAACATAATTAAATCCTCCTTTTTCTTTCATTATAGAACGTGCTTTATACGCGAGAAAAAAGAAAGGATCTGTTTAGATCCTCCTTATTCTTATTTTAATATATTCCATATGAGCTTAACAAGCCCTTTTGCGATCCCATATAAAAGACCAAAAAAAGCAATAACTCCTAATGACAATATAATTAAAAATAATAATAATTCTAACATATATAATCCTCCTTTTCTTTCATTATAGAACGTGCTTTATACGCGAAAAGAATAAGGGCTTGTTCAGTCCTTATCTTTGTAAAGATTTCGTAACAATAATTTATTATAAGACTTATACTTAATCTCTTTCTTATGTATTAATGAATCTGCCACATAAAATGGTGACATTAATATACATGTAATGATTCGTATAACTCTTTTTATAATTTCTATTATCATATACAATCCTCCTTCTTTCATTATAAGAGGTGTTTATGCTGCGAAAAAAATAATAAGAGCCGTTTATTTAGGGCTCTTACCATCTAATAATGATTTAATTAATAAGATTAATACCATGATTAATAATAGTTCAATCATCTTAATTACCTCCTTCTTTCATTATAGGAGATGTTTTATACGCGAGAAAAAAGAAAGGATCTGTTTAGATCCTTAGAATAATGATTCAATAAAGTTGATAATTGATACTCCAATCCATGCTAACATTCCGCTAATAACGAATGCTAATAGTGTCATGGAGAATTCAAATACTACTCTCTCAATCTTATTCCAGATTTCACGATCTTTTCTTTCTTTGTAAGTAACATACTTTCTTGTCATGGTATGTACCTCCTTCTTTCATTATAGACCCTGTAAAACTCGCGATGGGCAAAAAGAATAAGGGCTTGCTTAGTCCTCATCCATTCTGTCTTCTAATATAACTGAAATACTCCTTAAAACTTCTTGTTTCCATTCTGGATATTTGTCATACGGTACATTCCATATAACACCATCTGAAAATATCGCATAATATTTATCGATTGGCTTTACATATATGAAACTAATCACCGAATAATCCGTCTCTTTAAAGAAACTTTTAATCTTTTCTAACATCTTTCTGATCATATTAGATCCTCCTTTTCTTTCATTATAAGAGGTGTTTATATAGCGAGAAAAAAGATAGAACCTCTGTTTAGAGATTCTTCTTCCAAGTATCTTTGTACTTATATTCTGCTAATTCTTTTGATGTTTCCTCCAGTTTCTTTTCTAATTCTTCGTTTTCATTTTCTAGATTCTCGATAATTGTCGTTTGACGAATACCAATAAATCCTAATAAAATCGAAGCGATAGAGAATACTCCTAAAATCACTAAATCGAAAGTTGTCATAATATATAAGTCTCCTTTTCTTTCATTATAGAACCGGTTTTTCACGCGAGGAGAAAAAATAAGGGTTTGTTTTATCCCTTATCCGAATACTTATTCTAATACGATTGCTACTCGTTTTAAAGCTTCTTGTTTCCATTCTGGATATTTGTCATACGGTACATTCCATATAACGCCATCTTTAAATATACAATAATATTTATTAATAGACTTTACATTTTATATATGTAATACTTCATAATCCTTACTTTTGAAAAAGTTAAGCTTCTCTAATAGTTTCTTAATCATATTGAATCCTCCTTCTTTCGTTATAAGAGGTGTTTACATGGCGAGAAAAAAAGAAAGGACTTGTTCAGTCCTTACAGTTTAGCCTCACAAGATGTTACGTATTCTGTATATTCTTTCTGTGAATGAATATACCAAATAATATTAACAACTACGAAACTAACAATAATTACGATTCCTTCCATTTCTTTTTCCTCTAGGATATCATTGTATAGATATCTCTTTCTTTCATTATAGACCCTGTAAAACTCGCGAGGGAGAAAAAGAAAGGGACTGTTTATTTATTGTCCCTATAATACTGCGAATAAGTTACAACATTCGGAGCTATATCATTCTTTATTCTATCACTAGTCCATGCATCAATCATTGAGCTATTCTTTAAATAACTCTTGACGTACTCCTTAGTAATATTTTGTGCTCCAACTACTGTAGCAATTACTGCTGCTTTTTCGTATTTATTAAACATTTTAATTTCCTCCTTCTTTCATTATAAGAGGTGTTTACGCTGCGAAAAAGAAAATACCTGTTGGCTTCGAACCAACGTCTCCATTTCTGGCGTGTTACCGTTACACCATTCTTCTCACGAAGTGAGCAAGCATGAGTTTACTCATGATCGTATTTTCTTTCATTATAGGCCCTGCTTCATACGCGAAAAAAAGAAACGACTGGTTTATAAAACGAACCAATCGCTGATGTTTGTAACATCGATAATGAATTTTAATACATATATAAATGCTACTGCACTTACAGATACCATTAAAAACCATCCGATATTATACATCATTTCATTCATTTTTTCTGTCATTTCCTTTTACCATAAAGATCTATTATAGATCTTCCTTTCATCATAGGGCCTGTAAATCACGCGAGGGGCAAAAATAAAGACCGCCTGTTTTTCAAGCGATCTTTAAAGGTTTCTATTGAGGCTTAATCAATCCTAAGAACTTCATAGGCATCATATGTCCTCCACTCTCGAATACCATTCCGAGAATAGCGACACCGACATAACATCCTACAAACAAACATTTATCTGGATCGAAACGTCCTAAGACAAGCTTCTTCTCTGGTTTTTCAACATTTTGTTCAACCTTCTGAAGATTAGCTATCGTCTTCGATAACGTCTCGGCCCGTAAAGACATTTGTTCATAGTCTTTAGTCGTTCCGCTCTCCTCTCTCATTTCTTCAAGTAGAGATGCATACTCCTTCTTTGTAAGTTCAAGTACATCGATATTGTCCATTTCAATATCCTCCTTTCATTATAGAACGTGTTTTATTCGCGCTACTTATCGCTATCAACTTTTACCGTAATATGATCTCGCTTAAGTAGTTCATCTAATGGTAGTGATATAGATAAATAACATGTTCTATTACCATTTTCATCATAAGATATGAAGATAGATCCATCATCGATTGTCTGTTTCTTAGATTCAACGACTTTTGATGCTAATAGTATGAAACTAATCAGTCCTAAAAGCATCATAATAAATCTAGTAGTGCTATCCAGTGATGTAATATATGTCCACATAATCTCCTCCATTTTGAAACTAAACTAAGAATGAATTGTTATGCATACGTTCTGAGAAATCTTTTCTAATAATAACCATAGCTTCAGCAGTTACCCCATTCGGTAAGTCTTTAAGTTTAACATATTTCTCGTAAGCATCACACTTCTTCATGATAAAATCGAAATGCTCTCTAGTATGGTTAATGCCTCTAGCGCATTCATTTGCAAAATACAATATCTGCCATCTAAGATCATTAAGCCATCTCTCAGTATATGTAGACATATGAGAGTTTAATGTATTATTTATATTATCAATCTTATCATTTACTTCTTTATTTATGTGTTTACCAATATAACTCAATAAAGAACCAATTGGATTTATCTTAATAGGTAATACTTCAATCAAAAGTGAACCAACAATAAGGATGGAGCCTATAATACCAACCCCATCCTTAAACTCTAATAACGCTATTAATTCCTTAATCGACATACACAGTACCTCGACTTACTTAATTCTGATTCTCTCACCCGGATAAATGACATTTGGATTTTCGATTTGAGGATTTAAACTAATAATATCCCCAACTGTTGTTCCATACCATTGAGCTAGGAATGAAATATTATCACCAGGATTTACAAAGTGATATACCGCTTCAGATTCATTTGGTCCATCGATAACATCTTGTACTTCCTGATATCGACTTCCTAAGATTGTTCTACGTACATCATCCTGTCCGTATTTATCAGCCCAGACGTCTGCTACCAGTGTAGCTGTATCTGCTTCTGCAATATGCTCAATAATGTTTTGAACTTCGTCATAACGATCACCAAGATTAGCCTTGCGAGTTTCACCAGTTCCAAATTCGTCATTCATAGTACGATATAATAGGTCTAAAGTAGAGCCTTCTGGACTTCCATTTTGACGGATTTCAGGAGCAGGTTGTTCTGACACTACTGGCTGTACAGCTGGTGCAACAGTTGCTGAAGCGCCCGCATAAGCCAACCAAGCATTTGCGTCACCAAAGAATAAACTTAAATCCAATGGTCCTGCATATCCAGCAATATTACCAGATGATGTGAACTGGTGCATTGCATAGTCGCCTGAGTAGTTTGGTTCTACATAATCTCCCCAACCACGTGGAGCATAGTCTGGATATTCAGCTAACCAAATACCGTAATCTCCTAGTCCAACACACTGATTTGCTGCAGAACGTTGCACATAGATCATTGGATTGATGCCTGTTAATGCTACAATATGCGCACAGAAACGAGCAACCCAACTAGAATCACCCCAAGCAGCATTATCGCCAGACTCCCAGTCTAGAACGATAACTGCTTCATGTAAATATCCTTGAATGTTGTTAATAAAGAACTCTGCTTCCGCTTCTGGGTTACCTCCACTTGCATAATGGTATACGCCTAATAGCTTGCCTCCAGATTTAGCAGACTGGTACTGTTCATCACAAAATGGATTAACATAGCCAGTACCCTCTGTAGCTTTACAAATAACAGCGTCACAATCTAAGCCACCAGCAACAATATTGCCCTGGTGTGATGATATATCAACTACTCTTAGCATTTATGCTGCCTCCTTTGGTCCATTCAAACGTGTGAATAGGTCGTTCACGAAGTTTGCTCCACGAGCTGTGATAATACCAGTTAATACAGAACCAAGGAATGGAACTGCTAATGGCATACCAACTAATGGGAATAAATCGGCAGATGTGGCAACACAAACTACGATTGATACTGCGAGTGAACCCACTACATTAGGGTCAACCTTGTTTGTAGAATTTGCAGAGTATACGCGCTTAACGTTCTCCCAAATTGCCTCAACTAATACTGCAATAATAACTAACTGTGATAACGCATTCATTTTTAAATACCTCCTCTATATTTTCTTCCAACCTAATCCACCTGGGGCTCTATAGTTATCATCCCAAGTGTTCTCCCAGACATCTCCGGCATAAATGTATCGTTCGCCCTTCTTGGCAACAGTACCTTTAGTCCATTCTGGGTAGATTGGCTTATTCTCTTTTGTAATCTCTTTGTAAAGAGCTTTAAACTTATCTGGTGTTTGATACGGATCAGAAACCAAATCGATAAGAACCTCGTATGGCTTTCCATCCCTCTTAAATCTTTCACCCTTCTTGTATGGATATTTGCTATCACGCCATCCATCTAATTCGTCACACCATTTAATAACATCTTCAGGGGCAGCATGATTCATTCCAATGAGGAATACATTACGCATTGCCTCTGCTTTTTCCCTTGCTCTGGATAATTCAATCTCAGATACAGGAACCTCCTTAAATACTATATTTGCAATCAATTGGGATCCGAATTCTAAAGTACATGACTCTAAATCAACATATCCAAATTCGTAGGATAATTGATCATCGATTATAACCTTCGATTTATACATATTATCCCTTGATAAGCTCTTAAATAAGCTATTAAGTTCTTCCATTTTGACGGAAAGTCTAATCCACAATCCTTTATGGTCTAATAAGCTTATCTTCTTGCCATCTTTTGTTTCTAAAACTATACTCATGAATCTCTCCTCCAACCAACATTACTTATTTTATGCCAGCTTCCTCCAAATAAATGTATTGGATTAAATGAACTTGCATCGTTATACAGCAATGTTCCAACCGGCATAGTCATCAATAATTTGTTATTAAGAGCTGTCGTGTACAGAGCCCCAGGAGTCTTACCAATTGGGGTAGCGTCTGGGATCTTTGCAAACGGGAATTCACCTAATACTTTAACATTGTTATATGCATAAGAACCTGTAGTATCTTTTTGGAAATACTCTAATGTTATATTACATAATGTAGGGTTACCACCATTAATATGATACCATATTTCGATTCCTTTATGGTTCATCTGCAATAACTGAACTCCATATCGATAGTTTCCAAAATAATGTGAAACATTTGCATCGTGAACTAATTTATTTCCATCGTCTGTAAGTCGTAAATGAATTTCTTCTAAACCCCATCCAGAAAATATTTTCATTGTGCATTCATATACAATGCCTTTTATATATTTGAATTCCGCAATCTTAAAGAAATTCTGTCCCGTTGGATAATTTGAATTATCAAGTATTAGTTTCCCATACTTGATACCGTTATCTTTGGTTAACGCCAAAACACCCGTTTCAGTATCGTCGCCCAATCGTAATATATGATGCACGTCTAATTGTTTCATACCATAGTTTATAACCGGTTTGGTTATAGGCAAACTAAAAGTAACAACATTTGACGTACCACCAAAGGCATCTGTAATTTGGAACTTGAAAGTAAAACTTTCTTTATACGATATATTAGATATCGATTTTTTAATAATAACTCTACTGTTGTTTGCAGTAGCCGATTCATTTATAATTCTAGAGTCATTCTTGGTAACAGTATAAGTGGTATTTTTACCATTAGAAGTTCCTATGTTTTTATCAAATACCAATGCTTGCAAATCAATGAAACCATTACTAGCCGTAGCGTTTAATCTACTCACTTCCGCTAATACGATTGATGGTTTGAAGTAATTAACCAACGTTCCTTCTGTATCTACAGCAACAACTGTCGAATTAGGTCGCTGATTCATAGCATAAATCTTATATTTAGCCGATGATAAATTCGAGAAGTCAAAGGAATACTGAGTTCCTGAGACACAATCCTCTTTGCTCTTGTTTAATCCACCGCATTCCACAAATATCTTTGGTTTTGAGTGGGCGCAAGTAGCAGTAACTTTAATCAGTTTAGAACCAAGTAAAGTTACGAATTCATTGTCTTTAACTCCTCTAGATTTCAAAGCAACTTCTTCGATTGAATAGGTAACTGTTAGTGGGTCGTCAACATCAAAGGTCTTTGTGTATTTAGCAGATTCTCCTATTTTGACTGAACCATTGTATGTTTCCAACACCATCTCAACAGTAACACTATTTTTATCAGCGGCATTTTCCCACAATTTGTTTACGGCAGAACTTGGTAATGTTATTCTAGTGCCACTCTCATAATTTGTTACTCTATGTATTTCTGGTCCACCTTGTATGGAGATTCTTAATTGATGAGAATATGATGCGATTTGTTTTGTATATTTAATACTATACAAATTATCCCATGAAACGCCAAATGTATATGAATCAACTTTTGATGACCGTGGAATATTAGTACAATATACTGTACCCGAGTTAACATACCCATCAGATGGAATATAACCGGCAGATGCTCCATTAGCATAGAACGACGCAGTTACACTACATGCTAAACTACCATCGGATTTATGTGGAATGTTATACTCAATATAGATAGAATCATCGAAATGAGCTGGGGTATTTGGAATATACTTTGTTTGAGCATCCCAACTAGCCCAACCAGGTGTTTCACTATTAGTATGTACCGTAAGCTTAATATATGGTTGAGAATATCCCGAATACAGTGTGTAGTTGTTAGGGTTTTGTATCTGAATACTACATGCCACTTTAGATGTATTGGTTGAGATGTCATAACTTAACTCATTACAATTTGCAGTTAATAACAAACTACCACTACTTGCGGTTGGTAACCATTTACTATTAATAGCCATTACTTAACATCTCCTATCCAGAAATAGCCCGTTCCATCAACATTCTTAGACCCATCTATTTCATCCATTCTATAAAATTCTGCTCGATGAGAACCAAAAGACATTGAGTCAACGGCTTTAAAAGAGCTTGCATATACGCCTTGCTCATCTGCTTTCAATACTGTAACTCTAGTGCCCGTAATAGTAGGCTTAGTTACCTCGAAACCTTTAGAACCAAGCTGATTAGTTAAACCAGATGGATCGTTCGGTTTAGCAATGTTAATACCATCTTCATTTGTCTTAATTACCCCAGTTATCTCTTTAATACCATTAACTGTTGTAGTGAACTGTTGGATAGTATCAGAATACGTAACAATGGTTTCATTAACCTTTTCCTTTATACTCTCGTAATCGCTAGTCGTAGATTCAAGCTTTTCGATTCTACCTAATTGAGTCTTCAATTGAGTGCTATCAGACTCTATGTTACGGTATAAAGTTGAAATAGTATCATACTGATTGTTGTGGTAATCATCAAGTATCGGATCAGTAACCTTCTCAACTCCATCGCTCCATTTCGTATATTCTCGTTTGAAGATATAGGTGTTTATGTTCCTAACAGGAACATTGTTGTCAACCCATGACCCGCCAACCACATCATCCTTACTAGTAGACAAGTAGTATTGAGTGCATTGCTTTTCAATTGATCTACCGTTCTTACCTTGCTTACCATCTAATACAACTTGATAGTGTTCTATCCGGGTATCTGGGGTATCGTAAATATCGACTGTCTTAGTCCAAACATATGGCTTATCTTCTGTAGCAGTGGGTCTTGTTTGTAACCACTCACCACTAGGTATAGTACTTCCATTTTGACCTAATTGGTAGAAGTATTTCGTTTCTACAATTTTTGGTATACGAGCAGCTTCGGACTTAGCGATACTATACGACACTGGAGTGGATCCATCAGAATAGTACTCAGTTCGTCTAGTCCATTGGAATTGTCCAGCCTTAATGATTGGTAAATGTGCTAAATCTGTCCATTTATCTTCTGCTGGAGGCTCCGTTCCAGATTCACTTATAGCATAGTCTATCTTATCAGCAGCAACCTTAGTCAAGATTTGCTTCTTAACTTCATCTATCACTTTTAAAATATCATTACTTGTGTTTGGAGAAAGAACCCTGTATGTTCCTATTGTACACTCGTCACTAGACGGGTCTGAATAGTGATTCTTTACACTTATGATTCTTGCTTCCAAGTACACCGGATCAGCTTTGTCTTTCTGCACTAATTGAATATAGTCACCAATAGTTGCATCCAAATCTAATACGTTTGTTGTATATGAGAACTGTGGTTGACAATTTTGCTTCAATTCCGATAAGGCCGATGCGAATACTGATTCTGGAGCGCCATCTGAATATGACTTATAAGCATGTATATAACCTGCTTTAGACGCTGCATCTTTGCCATTTATTCTAAAACGAGACCATACTTTATTTGCTGTTCTAGCATAAAGCCATCGTTCGCCTCTAACCGTGAAGAAGTCGCCATCATCGTATTCAATGTTACTTATGTTAATGTCGCCATTTGTTGGTTCAACAGCGGTATACAACGATTCAATACTCTTGGTAACGGATAGACCTACTATATCATTATCATCAAAGTATCGTCTAGTTGGGTACTTAGATCTTGATACAGTCTCTTTAACTGTTACTACTTTTTTAGAAACCTGATGGCCGTCGAATACAACACTGAACTCCATCTCGACATCAAATGATGCACAAATGGATTCTAATCGTTTTAAAACGGTATCTGTGTTGTTATAATAAATACTACGGCCTTCTGTTTCTATTTTTCGATCCGACCATGGCACATTTTCTATTACGAATTCCCAACCACTATCTTCTAAAGCAGATTCCATAGCAGATTGTAATCGGATTTCATGCATTCTAAAATCCCAAGGCCCGACGTATGCATTTATTAGGTCAAGGCCACAGTCTTCTGATGAGACTTGTAACTCTTGATCTCCGTCGATTCTCATAATTGTATACATTCGGACCTTAGAATACTTATCTTTAAATACTATATAGTTTCCAGGTTGAAAATATTTAGATTCTTTGGCATAAGCATTTATTAGAAAATCATATGAACCTAATACACAGCCCGATACGATTTCAATTGTTTGCCCATATCCACCGGTATCTTCAATCCAAAATCCAGTTTCTAAGTCATTAGAAACCACCTGGATCACCTTCATATCTCGATTCAATATGAATAGTTGCATATGCTATTTCCACCTTTCTCTATACGTTACACTAACTTCTGGAATAGGAGCCCAAGACGAGGTTATGATTCTCAACTTATGGACACCTTTATCCAATAACAATAAATCAGACCCGATATCAACATTATCCCAATTCTGCGTACCATTAACATCACATGATCCATTTTCAGAATTGATTGTTAATGTGTCTCCGGCATTTAATACATTGTTTACACTTCCATTTTGACTTAATTTGTTATACATGACTAATTTTGCCTGATACAGCGTATTCCAGAACACAGATGGATACTGCTTGTGGAATCTGAATGTAGAGAACGTTACAGATCTTAGCTCAGTATCCTTTTTGTTTAAAGTGTATGTTCTACTAAATGGTATAGTTTCACTACCGTAGTGGCTAATAAGTGTAGAGATTGTAACCGTATAACCTTTCTTCTCGATAGTTATCATATTACCCCAAGAACCACTTAATGAACCAAGTCCAGGCATTTGAAACTCGTCTCTAGTCGTCCAGTCATTTGTTCTAACCACACCTATTTTACCATTTGTACCAGCTATATTCTTTTCGATTGCAAAACTAAATATACTTTGGCCGCCAGCTCCACATAAGTTAACACTTTGATGACCTATGGCATTTGCATCATTTTCTGAGAAATCCACACGATATGCAAATTTCCAGTCAACAGGGAACTTACCAGCCTTATTAGGAATGATTGTCTTTGTTGCACTTGGACCATACCATTTGAATTTGCCATCTGTGAATTCCGTAGAACCATCTTGAACTGGCTCATTACCGAAATCAGAACAATAGACATATTTCTGTCCCTGATAATCGCCCAATATGAAACTGCCTTGCTTCTCAGCTGGGAAATTCCAGTTCCAACGCCATCTGTCGTCTGGTGACCATCCGGTATTTTGTGACCAATTAGCTAGTATCTGTTGTGCGTTATCATCAAATAACGTTTCAGAATCATTAGTATTCGCTTTACCACTAGCACTTGATTCTGGGTTACCTATCTGATAATAAAGGCTTTCTCCGTTGGCTTTATCTAAAACAAAACCGATATAATCACAGTCTTTCTTTATTTTAGCTTTAATTGTCAATGGAGTAGGCGCGGAGCCCGTGTTATTCAATGTAATACTATCTGATGTACCATTATTGGTATGAACGATTTCAATATTACTGAACTTATAAGATTTGGTAGACGTTAACTCGATATTACCGGTCTTAAAGTACACTCCACTACTAGAAGCATCTTCTTCATGAAGCGTGAAGTTGGATAGATAACATTCCCAATAAACATCTGGTTCATCATAGAAAACGGCTTTAAGCGGGGTCTCTTGTAGTACTGACAATAATTTATCAATACTCTTTTCACCATCGATTCTTGTATCTGATAATAAACCAAACTCAATTTTGATTACTCTATCTTTCAATCGCTTATATCTAAAGAACGAACCATCTTTTTTAGGCATTTCCTTAGATGCCAAATCAATGTACGAGTCTCTTCTACCTTCTACACTATGAGTTCGATAACCGGGCACAGCTTCATTTAGCCATGCCCCATTAATCGAAATCTCTGTATCTGTCTTTGGTAAAGAGGCTACATATGCTCTATCAAACATTACTTATCGCCTCCAAATCTATTGTTTCTAGTATTCATATCATCTAATTCTCGCTTAGTATATCTAGCAGTACCTTGACCTACTTTACGAGCATCCAGATAATTGTCTACTTGTAATACATACGTTGGATTCTCCATATCCTCTCTAGACTTATTAAAGTCCTTGAGTGCTGTAGATACGGAATCGTCTAGGGTCATTTGTAATTGCTCTGATTTAGAACGAATCGATTTAGCAGTTACATTTCCTAACTCAACACTAGGATTAGAATTCAGCATATCATAGATAGAATCACTTCCATTTTGAATCATTGAAAGGTCTAACACCGGAGTGATTGTTAACTCAGATTCATCAACATTCATTGCGTTCTGAATAATGTCCGATATAGTTCCTAAACCGTCTATAGCAAATCGACTGACTCTTTCACCTAGATCGTGAGCTACTTCAGCACCTTTTCTTAACGCATTCGCATAACCCTCAATAAAGAATCTACCAGCTTTACCAGCTAATCTAGATGGAGAATGAGAGTCCTGACCAGCCATCAAACCATTTACCGCAGAGTTAGAAAGATCAAATGCTGATTGATAAGCTTGGTTTCTATACATTACATCGCCTATAGTATTTAAGAATCCACTTACGAAATATCTACCCGCTTCAGAAGTATCCTTAGCTAATGCACTACTAGCTGATGTTGCAGTATCGTTTGCTGCTACAGGAACTTTATCTAAGTAGCTATTTGCGGTTGATGTGTATCCACCGAAAGTCGTAGTTGCTTCGTCCTTTAAATCAACCGACAACTCTGTGTTCACAGTGGACATAGCATTCTTAGCTGAATCCGCTAAACCATTAAACATATTATTCATCGCGGTCGTTGTTGAAGACACGTTATCAACTGATGATTGGTCAATGCCTACTAGTTGATCGAGAGGTAGTTTATTACTTTCAATACCCCAGTCAATACCGCTAATAGATCTGGAAACCGCACCTTTCAATAACGATGATAGATCTACACCAAACTTATCTAATTCAGCTGTATCTGGTAATAGACCTTTAATAATAGATGCGCTATGGTTAGCCTCAAAGCCAGAGAAAGCAGCTTGGTTATCAATCTTTAATTTGCTTCCTAGCTCTTTCATAGCCTCATCTACTTTACCGTCCTTAAGAGTATCAGCAATATTGTTAACGAATTTTCTAACTTGAGGAACATCTAATAATTCTTCTGGAATATTGAAGTATGTTGCTATTGATGTTGCTGCATCTTCGACCGTTGTCTTACCATCTTTTATGTTATCGGCAACAGATTGTAAATAACTTTGAGCTACATCTCGTCCAGTAGATGATAAGTCTGGCTTAAGAACACTTTCAATATTCTCAACGGCTGTATATAGGTCAGAATTCTCACCCAATATATTAGCAATGTCTTGCTTATAACGTATAACGGCTTTTCTAGCATCATCACTACCGTTAATCATAGACACTATATAGTTCTCAAAGCTCTTCTTATGATCTTCCATTGCTAGATCAATCTGATCTTGACTAGCCGTCGAACTAGACTGCATAATCTTTAGAACATTCTCAGCAGATTTATACATTGTGCTTAATGTATCACTACCCTTTTCCTGAATCTCAGACATTGACATGCTGAATTGGCTAGAGATATCTTCTCTAAACTTGTTTATAGCTTCATAGTCTTTATTCTTGATAGCTTCTGATAATTGTTCGTATCGTGCAATTTCAGTTAACGTATCAGCGCTATTACGCTGAATGATTGCTTTTTGAGCTTCAAGCGCCGCAAGGTTTTCCTCTAGTTTCTTAGCAGCAAATGTGGCTTCTAAATACTCAGAACCATCTGCGTTCTTATTGTATAGAGGGTTGTTATCCTTTGTGTTTATCCATTCGTTTAATTTATTGAGCTTTTCTTTTGTATCTTTGATGGACTGCTCATTTACAGTAGCCTGGATCTCCCACTGTTTAGCTTCTCCAACTGCTGCAAAGTACTGATCTTGATGGTTTTCTAGATACTTACTTCCGAATCGAACTGCTAGAGATTCTTGTGCTGCGGCAGTTAATGACTTATGGGCTTCAATCAGCGATAACAATTCACTCTTCTCTAATCCGGTTGCTTGTGATACTTTACCTAAGATTAGGTCTGCTCTAGATTCATAACCTTCTTTAACTTTACCGTTTTCATCCAAGTATCTATCGTATTCTGCGCATAATGCTTTTACAATGTTGGATTCTTTCGCCAAAGATAAATTAGCGGTATCAGAGCTAGCCATCCATTCATCATGACTTTCTTTTAGCTTTCTAGTTTGTTCCAATTGCTCTTTTTGTGCAGTCGTTAAACCATACATTACTTCTGCCTGATGTTTTGCTCTAGCATTCCATAAATTGGTTATAGCTACTACTGCTCCTACAGCCGCAACGATTAAAGGTACTATGATTAAGATGCCACCCAATACTTGTGTCAATGTTACGCCAGCTATTGTTGTTGTATTTAATACCATAGTTAATCCTTTAAATGGCGTTATTAACTGGGTTGTTCCAGTAGCAAGTTGTACCCAGAACCCAAAGAATTTCTTTACTTCGCCAAACATTCCGACAACGTGGGTTCTAAATGCTGTTATGGCACCTAGTTTACTATTGATTGATCCAAAAGCATCAAATACTGTTTTACCAGCCTTTATTGCTCCCCCCGCTGCCTTAAGACTAATACCAACTAATGCTGCGTATACACCCATCTTTGCTACGAGTTTAGAACCAGCATCATCTAAAATAGGAATGAGAGTTCTTATACCAGATGCAAATAGGTCAGTAATACTCTTAACTAAATTACTGAAAGACTTTAACAACGGCTTAGCATTTCTAGTTATAGCATTTGCCAACTCATCCATAAGGATAACTATTATCTTAACCAATGCGTCTACAATAAGTCCAGCATATCTACTAACAGTTTGTACCATTTTGACGATTTGCTTAACAATCTTCTCAACTACTTCTGGTTCAATAGTATCCAATGCTGCTACCAATGCTAATATCAGTGTTGATATTGTTAGAACCATTTTACTCTTTTGAGCGACGATTGCTATTAAGACACCAGTTAGAATCGTTTCGACAGCCTTCGCTATTGCAGGGCCGTTCTCACTAATGGTCTTAATAAATACAGGGAGATATTCCGTGAATTGCTTAAACCCATGCATAATCAATCCGACACCGATTGCTAATGTACCAACTGCTAATAGGAATCTAATAGCAGTCTTAGCAAACGAGCTTGTTCCATTTGCAGATGCTTTAGCAAACTTTTCAAATACAGCTGCGGCTAATACTAGACCGGCTACATTGATTAATAGATTACCAATCGTTTGGAAGATCTGAATAAATAGATCTAAAGACTTAAATGGGAAGTTGCCAACCGCTCTCATTAAGAATGTAATAGCTAATGTTAAAGCGATTATTATACCAGCCCCTTTTCCAGTGGACTTTTCTCCAACTTTTAATAATGTTCCTACGAACACTAATAATCCAGCTGCAATAATTCCTAATAATTCAAGAGCAGGTACATAATCTTTTAAGTTTATATTCTTAAGAGTTAATATGAACGCTGTGATACCAATTAATGAAGATGTTACCGCTATTACGATTGCGGAAATACCAACTAGTTTCGCAAATGTTTGTAGTCCCTTTGCAACTCCCTGAGCAAATTCAATAAGTGCATCCGAGAATTTGGTGTACTCATCTGGCTTTTTGTTATTCTTAAGTATTAAGGCTAATGTAGCACCTAATATAGCAATGATAGTTGTAATAGTAGTTAATTTATCCTCTGGTAATTGAGCAAGAACCATAATTGCTACAACTAGAATACCAATCGATTGTGCAAAACGTAAAAGAGCAACAGACATATAATCTAACTTCTTGGCGTCTAATACGCCCTTTAACGATGCTAAAGATTGAGCAGCATTCTTTATGATGTCTCCAAGATTCCAGTCTTTAGTCAATGAATCAATCTTCTTCTTAACTCCTATTAAGAACCAAATAAATCCGCCAGTGCCGCCTATCGCTAGAATGTCTTTCATAGACGTATTTCCTAAACCATCTACGAATTGATGAATAAATTGTTTTCCTAAAGTCTTTGCCTTATCTAGGAATCCTTTTCCATCTAATTGCCCAAAATCAAAGCTTATACCTTGCTTGTCAGGACTCTTCAACCACTTTATAAAACCATCCCAAACCGCTTTTATGCTACTAGTGTATTGTTTTACAACATCATATACGCCCCATTTTTTAAGGCTTTCGTCAGATCGTTCAACAAACTCTATAATGCCTTGTTTTGCAGACTCGAAGTGTTCTCGTAGCCACTTCATAGCATTTCCGGCTTTCTCAACCATAGTATCCATAGTTGGTAACTTAAAGTTCTTTCTGGTATTTTCTATAAAACTAGCAACTGCCGTATAAGTTTCTCCGAAAGTATTTTTCATAATTTCTTTAAACTTAGAACCCTGAGTCTTCCAGTATTCAACGAATCGCTTAAATTCATCTAGTTCCTTAACCCGACCGGTGAACTCTTTGAATCTAACTCCAACTTGTTTTAAACCCTCGTGCAATAGATTAAATCCAGACTTAACGAACTCGACAACCTTTCCAAAATATGTGAATAAGGTAACTGTTTTCTCAGTTTCTTTGTTAAGACTCTTTTCAGCTTCCTCTACTTCATATAAGCTATTAACCCATTCTAAGAAGTCATTTATTACATTTCTTACAAATATGATGAATTCGCCAAATATCTTAACGAGCATGACTACAAAATCCACCCCTATTTTGACGCCTTTGAAGAAGATCTTTGCCACATGATACAAGCCACTTAAAGCATCCTCACTTAGATTTAGACTAGCAGTAAAATCCCTAAATGCATTTGTAGCTTCCCACAACACATGTGCTATTTTCCAATCCTGGAACTCGTCTTCACCAAATAGGAATACATCACTAAATGCTTGCTTAACCTGGTCTAGGATATCGATGAACGTCTTGAAGAAGTTATACATACCTTCCATCAAACGCTTTCCGCCGCTCCAAGAATCTACAACTTCTTGGTTATAAGGTTGCCAACCTGTGTTCCAAAGCATCAATACTTGGTTTCGTAATTCGCCACCTTCTGCAAATACGTGATACATAATTTCGGCAACATCAGTCCACAAGACCTTAGCTCTTTCATAGTCACCGAAAATCCATTCAAACGTTTTCATCCAGGATGTTGATACAGCATCCTTAATAGATCCTAAAGCATCAGTTAATGACTTCGCTTCCTGAGCTGCTAATAAGGCTTTCATTGATAAATGATCTAATTGACCATCGATTGATACATAGAACTCTTTTTCTTTATCAGTTAAGTCTTCGTATACAGCGCCGTTTTTTATCTTCTCATTTACTTTCTTAATAGATGAGATGGTTTCAGTGATAGTCATACCGAACTTATCAGCACGGCTTTCAACCTCTTTATAGAATTTATTATATTCTCTAAAGGTCTCTTTCATTACATCAGCCGTTAACCATTTATCCCTAAGAGTATCTCGGAAGTTAGCATATGTAACATCCCCATTATCTACTTGTTCCTGGGTTAGTTTACCTAGCTCAACTGCTTTTCGTATAAAGAGCTCTTTTGCTTCTTTAGTACCCATGTTAGCATTTTCAATTGATTTCCAGTCGATTGCTGCCATACTACCAGCACCCATAGCCTGAGATATGTTATACATAGCAGCAGATGCTTTATCAGCACCTTGACCGGCTGCAGCAGCCCAGTTCGCAATACCCTGCATGGCCTCAACAGATTCGTCTAATCCTTGACCGGCAGACATGAACTTACCGATGTTATTAGTCATATCTACGAAGTTATATGACGTTTCGTCGGTATATCGGTTTAACTTATCTAATGCGGAATTAACTTGGTTAATTGTTAAGTTTGGATCAGCTGACATAATAGACTGTACTGATTTAGTCTTATCTTCGTATTTCTTCCAACCTTCCGATAGCTGGTCAATAGACAATGCTTTAGTGATTCTCAAACCAGCATCAACTGCTTTATTCGTAAGATTGATTAGAGCCGTTCTACCGATTAATTCTAGTGTAGACATCTGGTCGGTTACTTTACTAATAGCTTGTTCCATACCAGACATACTACTCTCGAATCCTCCAGCAGATTTGTCTAGTTTCTCAAATCCTTTTTCAATACCTTTAAAAGATAATAAGCGCTTTAGTTTTTCCAATGTAGACATTGTTGTCGCAACATTAGACTCGAAATTCTTATTATCAAACTCCATTTTGACGATTTTTGTATCGACGTCACGACTTTTATTCTTAGCCATTATTTAATCACCTGCCTCCATACGTGTTCTACCATATCAGATATAACATCATCTAATGCTGGATTGATATAGTCAGTGCCTTCAACGTATGTTCCATTTCTAGTTCCATGCCCATATTGTAGAAGAATACTAATTGGGATTCCTTGATTCTCATTCGTATTAGTCCAACTTATTCTAACTGAATCATCGGTATATTCAATGTCATATCCCCAAGCTCCAGCTGTATTACCAGTATCTTTTGGTGTGGCCTGTTTTAATGCTGCAACACCTTGCTCAGCGTATTTCTCGATTCGATCATAAAATTTACGAGTTTTGGCTTTCTCTAGGAATCTCTCGGTACTTCTACTACGTCCATCATAATGTAACTTTATACCCATTATTTTGCACCTCTTCTTGCTCTACTAATTCTACGATTTTCTTCTAATATATCAGAGGTTGACATTTTATTGTTTGAGTTCTTAATCGAACAAATAGCGATTAACATCATCAGTCTATTAATATGCCATTTCTTACATTCAAAAGGTATTCCTTGTGTGATCATCCAATAATAGATCAATTCTGCTGTGACAATTTCTCTAGATGGTAGATTGTTACCTCGTCTCTTTATAGTAGATGCGGTATTCTTTCGATTCATATATGTTATAATCTTATCGATGTTTGGTTTAGATAAGTATAGATAAACATTCGGATCTACATTCTTTTCCAATGTCATGCATCGTATATAATCAAGAAACTCTATTCTAGATAGTTGCTTATTTTCTAAATTATATAAGAACGACTTTTCCCATTTTGCTTCCCATTTTTCTATTGAGACAAGCGAGTGTTCTATTGTTATTTTTGACTCTGGGATTTGAATAAATACATTGTTAACTGAATCCCAGGCTTCAATTGCTTCATTTTTAATCTCTAAAGGCATATAAAATACTCCCTTCTCTAAATAAAAAAATAAGGGGCAGTTTGATTGCCGCCCCTCTAAATAGTCTATACCTATTCGTTAGTTAAGATTGTTTGGTTCTGATGCTGGAGCAACTTCTTCTTGCTTCGGTAGAATGGCCTCAAAGAAAGCAACCGCAAATTTATCGTTTGTAGCTAATTCCATATATAAATCGGAGTAGGCATTTGTTGAGAAGTAGTCTTCTCTAACTTTATCATTCTTAATAAAGTTACGTCCATCCTCAGATTTAACACCATAGGCTTTATGGATTAAACTCTTAAACAATTCAACAAGACGAGCTTGATCTTTTGCCTCTACGATCTTGCTGACCATATCTTTAATACCGCCAGCAGTTCCTAATTCCATATCAGCAATCTCAGCTTTTGATAGATTAAAGTAGAAATCTTCAGTTCTTTCTACCCCATTGTAATCGATATATGTTCTATGATCTCTATACATGTTCTATAATCTCCTTTCGATCATTTTATTTAAGAAGCTCGCATGATTGCTAGAAGATCATCGATTGATGGGATCTTAGCATCAACAGTCGCTGTTCCGTATAAAACATCGGTAATCTTTGTCAACTTAGCAGCAGCAATCTTAGTTGAGTCAATAGTTACATAAGATGTTGGCTTAAATCCACCTACGCTCACTGGTGTTGTCTGGAATTCCCATGACATTTCCAATGGTGCTGGTGATTCGTTTACAGTTGTGTAATCACGAGCTGATGGGGATGCTGTGCAGTTGTATGCAATATGAATTTCGTATCCATATTCATCAAGTTTCGAGTCGTTACCCTTAATTGTCTGCCAAGAGAAATTAAATGGTATACGAGTCTGCTGGTGAATTGATAGACCTGGCATAATTGCTTTAGATCCATCACATTCCTCAAATTCATCTGGTCTATCGTATGCTTTGATAGTTCCACCAAATGTTTCAACACCACGTAATCCTAAGTATTTGTTATTGTTAGCATAGAACTTATTTTCATCAGCTCCTGCTGGTGTAGCTGTTACACCGATTAAGCCATTCCAAGCAACCGCCTTCGCTTGGCCTTTTACTTGAAGAATACCATGACTTGTTCCGGTAGTATAGATGTGCTTATCAGCTTCATCCCAATTTAATTTAGCCATTGTTTACTTTCCTCCATTAATAATATAGTAATAAATGTGCTTGATTTAACCCATCATAAGTATTAAAGTTTTCGATTGAGCATTTATTCTTAAAATGTTCTAATACATCGGCTTCTAATTCTAAATCTGGGTCTTGATATATGCATGTTATCTGATACGCTTTGAATCCTAAGTATCGACCATTGTTGGCATACTCATCAAGATCTCTACGTCTCTTATAGATAATGCACGGATATTTTATACTAGATCCATCGGGAGGAGAATAATAAACCTGCTTATCATTCCCCAATATGGATACTAGTTCTTTATGTAAGGCTAGTCTCTTAGTTAGATTTTTCATCATGCCAAACCCCTCCTATCATTATTTCAATTCTTGGAGGAATTGCTTTGACAGATTCTACCTTCCATTTTGACCCAGCCCACTCTACATACGCAATTGATGAGAGGTGCTTCTTGATATATGAGTCTGATATAATACTGAACTTATTACGAACATCGATGTTATCATTAATATAGTTAGATTTATTACGATATACCGTATTTAGTAAAACGTCCATATAGTATTCTCGTTCATCAGTAACTGGTAGGTAGACACCTGGTCTTATTTCATCTGTTCTAACAAATCCTAGAATCCCTCTATGTTTCATAAAGCACCTCTTATCCTGCTAATTAAATAGTCTGCTCAACGCCCTTATTTACAATTTCGCCAGTCTTCTTACTAATATCATAAGAACCTGGAACTGCTGTGTAAGCTTGATCAGCCTTATTAGCCAATACAATTGCACCATATGGTACAGTCATAGCACCAGAGCAACGACCTTCTAATAGGTACTGCATCTGGTTGTAGTTCAAGTCGAAGTCATCGAACATGTTCAATGAACCGCCCTTATCGGAACCGATGTTATAACCCTGTCCACCAAGTGTTACAGAAGTAATCTTACCGCAAACTTCATCTGGTACTGGAACAATCTTGCTAACTTGTAACTTAACAGCTAACTTATCAACATTTTCATATAGGTCACGACCTGTTGTGTCTGTTAATAGTAATAACTCTGTTAACATAGACTGACGGATGAACATCTTGATTTCACCCTGTCCACGATAGTTAGCCATAGCCTTAACGTGAGCAACAATGAATGCCTTAGCAGCTGCAGCACCTGTTCCTTCGAAGTTATACTTCAATGAGAATAAGTCAGCATCCTTAGCTACTGGACGAATCTTTGTTTCATCAATCTTTTCCTGAGCTAAGTCTTCACGACCATCGCCGAATAAGCCGGCACGAGCGATTTCTTCGTTAATCATTAACTGCATTTCGCCCTTTAACCACATAACTACATCGAAGTCTGTGATATCGAGAACATCGTCACGGTCTAATTGCTGCTTCTTATAGATAGTGAATGGTGTAGTTGTTCTCTTGAGTAACTGGAATACTTCGTTAACTTTCTTGTTACCCTTTACGAAACCTCTAGCACGTGCTTCATCTGCTGTGATGTTTGCATATGTAGACTTAATACGTGAGAATGGTGTCTTATGAACAAAGTTTAAGAACTCTGTTACCCAATTCTGTTGGCGAGCAATGAAATCTGGTGTAGAGCTAATATTCTTAGCATCTGGGAATAATACACCGATGTTTTCCATACCATACTGAGTAGCGTGTGCTAAGAATGACTCCTTTAAGGATCCGCCATACTTGTTAACGTCCTTGAAAGCATCGTGCATTAGTGTTTCAAAATCTTCCTTTGTAACGGAAGCATCGTTGGAATCTTTGTTTTCGAATACATTGTATTGCATATCTTCTTCTCCTAGTCCGGAATGTTTAACATCTTCCTCATCGTCTTCTTCATCTTCATCGTCGTCATCAAGTTCTCCATTTTTTGTGTCTTCAATCGCTTTTCCGATAAGAACTTCCATGACTTTACGTTGTTCATCGTTAAATGTCTTTAAGACATCCCCGATTGTTTTTTCGCCTGATTCTTCTTTCTTCTCTTCAGGCTTTTCTTCTGGTTTCTTCTTATTCTCTTCCATAGAATCTCCTTCTTTATCTGATTCACTATCGGAATGAACTAATGATAATTCTACATTATCACTACCTACTTCGTAGATAAATTCATCTTCGACAATGGAAACAGAGTCACCGTGTGCAATGGCTACATCTGTAATAACAGCACCTGGATTAGCTCCTGATAGAACCAAACTAAGCTCTCTAATTATACCGTGTAGGACATTACTACCTTGCTGTTTAAGACCGTTGGCATAAATCGATAACGACTTAATGTCTCGGTTCTTAAGCAATTCTTTTGCGCGTTGTCCCATAGGGGATTCATTAAGATACCCATATGCGAATACGCCTTCTGGACGATTTTCTAATACAGCATGACCCAATACAAGATCTGGACTTGAATGATCATGTTGCCATACTAGTGGAACTTCAGCGCCATCTTGTGCACTAAAGGCATTTGCTTTAATCGTTCTACCATCTGAACAAGGTAGATCGTTTTTAGTCGCCCAACCACAAAAATCATACTTTTTATTTTTTGGCATTCTCTTCTCCTTTCCCAATAAATCATTAGTGTGTAAAATGTGTGTCTGTTTTAATCGGCTGCGTTGTTAGTCTTTACCAGTGGTCAAATAAACTTCCATTTTGAAACTAAACAGAATCTACTGGGACATCTAATGTATCAGACGGTGTCTCTACATCTTCTTGGTATTCATCTTGATACTCATCTAGTGGCGGTTGCATTCCGACATTAGACTGATTGATGTTTCTATTTCTTAACTCATTAGCAGACGGATCGTCAGATGGTTTATAGCCAACAATACCACGTAATTCGTTTGGTGATAGAATTTCGTTTCGAGTAAATTTATCTGCAATATCAGCAATTTTAGACACGGGAGTCAGCTCGAATGGATTTCTATAATAAACGATGTCTTGGTTTTGTGTACGGGCAGTCTGGCTTATAAACTTTCTACTAAACTCGTCTCTAATAGCTTTTGCAACAGGACCAACTGTTCTAGAGTAGTAGTTCGTCATTGTCTGCTCATCGGCCGTACCATCCATAATGGCTTGAGTTATACCAAGCTGAGAATACAACATATCTTTTAGTTCTTTAATGTTATCACGAATACCATTATCTATAGCACGATTCAATTGAGTAATCTTTTCATTACTTCCTATGTATGCTATACCATAAGGATTCGATCGCATCTGGTTAGTCATATCAGCTATTCTAGCATTAGCCTCTGCTGATTTAAGCTTTCCAGATACAGCATATGGTAACTGAACTACCATATTCATTTTGTCAGATGCAATTCGTTCGTCAAATACATCTCCTAGACTAAGTTTGTTCATAAGACGTTTTGCTACAGACCCATTTGCATTCATTATGCGATAATATGGATTCTGTATAATTGCTACTTTTTTCTTATTGAACCGCATCTGCTCAAATACACCAGTATAGGGATTGTATATCTCAACATCCACACTATCGGGATACCAATTAACAGCTTTACCAACTCTTAATTCGGTTGGCATCCAAGCATCTGTGTCTTTGGGGTTTATAGTAGCAACTGTCGGAACTACGACAATACACCCTTCATCAAACATTGAAACAACAGTGTCTTTTATTAAGTCTCTACCAGTCTGATCTAGATTAGCTGATAATGATAGACACGTGTCCAACTTCGATCTAATTGTTTTCTTGAACGACCCATTTTCATCAATTTCAGCATGATGGAATGTAAGCATAGATACATCAGTGGCAATTCTATCGTATACTGCCGTTACGACTGACTTCTCGTTTCCACCTCGAACATATCGTATATCAGGACGATACGTCGATATGATTCCACCACTACTGCTTGTATATGGTGTTGGGTCTTTATTCATAAAGGCATCCCAGGCATGTGCTAGCCTAGTGCCAAATTTCTCTTTAGCCATGTAATGCCCTCCAGTACTATCTCTTCATTTCTGCGTTATACTTACTTAGGAATAAAGCTCCCGCTGAACCTGATTGAGCATCATATCTACTAAGTTTTTGACCATATGCAATTTTCAATGCTTTTCTAGCCCACTTACCAGCTTTTTCTCGACGCTTAGTGGCTTTATAAGTTAGCTTAGCAGCTTTACCTTCAAACTTCATAGCCTTCTCAAATTTACCACGAGCTTTAAGCTTAGCCGCCTTATAATTTAATTTAGCAGCTTTAATGTCGTATTTATTTCCTTTACCTAAGAGTTTGTTGTATTTATCATACGCTTTTGTTAGGGTTCTTTCGCGATTACGTTTAATACCCCATTTCATACCAAGGACGCCAAAGTGGTATAGCTCCTGAACATCGTTAGTATTTTCCATCTTTGTAATCCCCCGGATTATATCTATCACGAGCAATACGATTATCACTATAGTCGCGTCTAGATGCATAACCGATTGAGAATAGATTTAAAGACATTGCTTCATTACCAACGAGCCATGATCTGATTCTACCAAACTTCTTACCTCTAGATTCATCATATTTAAGTGATCCATATGAGCCCATCAAAGCTGACTTAATGATTGATTTTCCAAGATTCTCTTTCATCACTTTTGATAAAGTAGATTTTTGAATCTTTGGGTACAATCGTTGTGCGGCTTTAATTCTCGCATCTGCTTTAGCGCCCTTAATCATTTTACGACGATTCATAAATGATTTTAAATCTGTTACTTTATTCTTTGACTTAATTTCTTTTATACGATTTTTAGCTCCATGTCTATAATCTCTAGACAACTTAACGCCCCATCGCATACCTAATACGCCAAAGTGATATAATTCATTACTATCCATAATTACCACTCCTATTCAAATAAATCTCGATTTTGTTTAAATGCAATATATGCATCTAAAAGCGCTGCTACGTTATCAATCTTGTCTTCGCGACGTTTCTTAGATAATTTTCTATTACCATTACTATCCTCGAATGTAATACAATTACCCATTGTAAATTGCATTATAGATTGATCAAACAATAGTGATCTACGCTCAGCTAATGTCTTTAATTCGCCTAATGGAACTGATTCTGTTTTAGCTCCTTGTGGAACTTTAACAACTCCATAAGGGCTAACGTCTATAGCCCATTTTTCAACAAACTCCTTAGCGTTGTATGGGTCATATCCAAATGCTCTAACATCGTATTCTGAAGAAGCGATATATTGTATCAAGTCGTCATATACTCTGTTTAGATCTAAGATTGACCCCGGTAAAACAATAAGAGTTCCTTCATTGATAAACTCTTCGTATTTAACTCTAGAAGCACCCGGTAGCTTACTTAGGGTATACTCTGTAATGTAACTTCGACACTTGATTCCAAATTCTTCTTGTCTCAATGGAAACAGAAAAGTAAAAGCACAGAAGTCGTCACCTTGCGATAGATCGGCCCCCATCGTACATGGCATCTGCCAAAATTCTTTATGTCTGTGTGGCTTCGTTTCTTCATATGTGAAGAAGTAAGTGAACCCCTCCATCGGTAACCCAAATCGCTTTGCTAGAATGTCATTTCGTAATGCCGGATTGTGTTCCGCTTTTTCAACTGCTTGTTGATATACTTCATATGGAACCGTGATGCCTAAATTAGGATTGCATTTCAACCACATAGATGGATCACCAACTTCTTTTATGTCATCTAGCTTATACCAGAAGATAGAAGTAAATGGGTCGTAGACTTCTCCTCTAAGAATCTTCAACAACTCCATTTTGATTGAGTCGCCTGGACCATTACGAACAGTGCCTTCTGAACTAATACATACAACGATGTAATCATCATACTTGGATCCACCTTGCTCTATTGCTTCAATAGGATTTTCTCTAATGTCTCCAGATAGCCATTCGTCTACTGTGGCACTTTTCAAACGAAGACCTTGTAACTTATCGATACGCATCGGTCTTATCTCAATCTTACCCCCCGTTAATCGATTCTCAATACCATCCTTAACCTTAACCAATTTAGGTTGGTTCTCTTTGTTGCCAGTGGTATTATTCACAGAACCGTTTGTTAAGAATTTCAAAACAGGACCTGGCTTTTTTATCATTGAAAGCGTAAGGGTTGCCATTACTTCGTCGGCCTGTCTTAACGTTGGAGCAACACATATCTGTCCAATTGATACTGGATCGCAGATAAGCTCATACGCTTGTATTGTTCCTGCATAAACTGATTTTGATGCACCACGTGAGACGATTATGTACTGCATATGGGTTAATCGTTTCTTAATACGTTTAGTCTCATAATGAGTTCCTCGCCCATCTTCATTTGGAACTGGTACAGATCTTTCAATAAAGTAGTACCAGCCATATAAGTCTTCAGCCCATAATTTGAATGATGGTAATACATTTATTTTACCGCCATCAGTCAATACTAATTCGTTTTCAACAAATCTTATATAGCCATCAACGGCTGATTTATCATAGTATATATTCGGGTCAGCTATCTTAGCATCTATACGATTCATCTGCATTTCGATCATCTCATTAACAGGTATTTCACCGTTTATGACAGCGTCTCGAAATTGCTTATAATAATAAGGATACTCAGTGTTACTTAGCATTCTTATCTAAAAGAGTAGACAGCTTAATAGCCGCTTCAAGGAATTTAGTTCCTGTTTCAACATAACTAGTAGCAGTTGTGATATATCTTAATGGTTCAGTTGAATGACCATCAACATATCCTCTTAACATGCTATCCTGCTTGAAGCGATTTAAAGCGTCATCTACTTCTACTTTCGAAAATTCATACTGATGCTTTCTTAAAAGATCGGGATTTCGTAAGATCTTTTCTCTCTCGAGCTTTTTAGTTTTTGCTTTCTCTCGACCCTCTTTTAATTTACGAAGTAGCTTACGTTTCTTAATCCACGTAATCACTCCCCACTTCATTCCTCTTACGCCACTATGATAAATAACTTCACATGTATTCTCCATGTTCCACCTCCATAATAATACTGGATTCTAATTCTCCAAGAACTCTACGATTAGCTTCGGCAACTGTAGAAATGGTCGACGGATCAAACATCTCTTTAACCTTAAGAATCATGAATGACTTTATGGACGATAAATTGTATTCATTTCCAATATAGTCAGCCCACGTCTCTTTGTTACTCTCAATGTGATAACCTCTTCTATTTACACCTAACCTATATAATATCTGAAACACAGTATTGGCACAAGTAATTACTCTCGAGTCAAAACTAGTATCAGACGGGTCAATGTCGATCCCTTCTTTTATAGTATCTAAAATACTATCTGACATACTTCCTGCCATATACTATCTCCTCCATGGTATCATATCATTTTCATATCGTTCTATTGGTTGATCCCCTATCAATAAACTACCGTCTCCATAATGTATTTGATCATGTGTCAACTTCGAACTACATATTAAATTTTCTGGATCTAACAATTTAGCGGATCCGTTTAAAAGATCTTCTTTAGTTATCGGGTTTATGTGATGAACTATAATTATTCCATGTATAGGTCTATCCTTAACTCCTAGATCACACCCATTATCTCTAACTATAACAAAATCACGAACCCTAAGCCATTCTGGTGATTTATAGAACATTTGATTCAAATATCTATCGCACCCGAACGTTTCATCACCTACTCGTTTATCACCTAATCTAAGATACTCGAACCGAGCCATGAACCCATCTAATTTGGAAAGCTCTGAATAGCTTTTAATAGTCATTCTCAAGCTCCTCACCCTTACTAGGTCTATAGGATCCCATAGCATCGATTGCTTTCGTATAAAGTTCTGCGATATCTTTCTGTGATTTGATTGCTTCAGCCTTTGCCTTAAGCATTTCTGTTTGATAAACAAGTTCTTGTTTTTCTAATTCAGCCATAGATGATCCAAGCTTTAAAAAATGGACAATGACTGATGACTTGGCAGTACCTTCTCGCAATTGTCTCTCGGCAAGATCAACCGCAAGAGATACAAGTTGTTTCTCTCTTCCGTCAGGAGTTCTAGCTGGTGGCAGAACTCTGTCAGATTCGCTCTTAATTCGTCTCATCTAGAACTTCACCTCTATTTCTGCTCACTTCTATCTAGAAATCTAATGGCCTATAACACTTTTGAACACTTTAAGGATAGATATGCCCGAGTGAAGTACACTTTATGACATTTATGTAAGCCTGAATTGAAAGGAGACTATATGAACTTATCTGGTTTAGAAAGAAGACTCAGACATACCTATCCTTAAAGTGTCCAGGAAACCATTTATAAAAATTGCCCCCGGAGGAATATTGACGAGGCCGGCGATGACAGGGTGGGGGTAGTTCGCGAGACCCCCTCCCTAGGTGCCAATAACGCCGTGTAGTGGCCTAAAATATGAAATAATCCTTTTGTCAAACGACAAATCAGTAGCGTAAAGCTAAAATCGCGGATTCTATAACCACTTTTATCTTAAAAGATTCGCAAAGTTTCAACAAAACCTGCATTGAATCTTGTAAGAACATTGAATTGAATCTATTTAAAGTCAGATTCTTTAACTCTTCTGTAAATACCCAACACATTTAGTCTGCAAATATCATTGATCGCATCATCAACTGCCTTGTCAGCAATATCATCTGGTAGTTCCGATGAAGTATTTGCAATTCTAGCTAAGTATTCACAGGTAAAATATCCTTTTGACTCATCAAACGCTTTCCATTCATCAAATTGGGTGAATGGGCTATATGGGTTGTCCGTGGTGGATAGCATATATGTAATAGTAGATTCCATAAATATGAATTACTCTCCTTTCACCGCATCTTGTAGTGTGGAAACCGGTACACCCATCTGGGTAGATATCTCTGCCCAGGTATAGCCGCTTGCCAAATATGATTTAGCCAATTGGATCTTGTTAGAGGTCATTTGAATATGATCTCTTGGTGTTGCTAACGCTTTAACTGAGTCTAAAGAGGTGTTGTCTAATATCTTTCGTAGCTTAGTAGGAGTTATAGCGCCTGCTTGAATGGCTGCCCACTCCTTTTCAGATATAACTACGGGCTGTTTCTTAGCCCCAATACTATCTCTGGCCTGAATAAGAGCACGACCGGACTCCTTCTTCTCCTCTTCTGAAGACATGTTAGGGTTGTCTGCCTTACGTTCAGCTAATATAACATTGGCTAGTATCTGTGCCTTACGTTCTTTAGGCTTGTTAGACTCTGCTAAAATAAGTTTTGCATTCAAAGAGTCCACTTCATTCTGATAGATCTTCTTAGCTGATGGCGAATACTCAATGTCTTTGACGCCAACCAATATCTTACGGGCCTTATCGGCTAGTCTCTTCATATAGTTAGCATAATCGCGATATAAAAGCTCCATCTTAGTAGGGTTCTTAGATAATAAAGCACTAGCATCATCAGCTTCATACATCTTTGTAGATATAGTCTGACGCTTCATTGGATTTCCCTTACTATCTAGTCGATCAATATACTTTCCAGTGACTGGATCTTTAGTTTTCATCACATCGCCAGTATATAAGAAGACTTTCTTACCAGTTTCTGGATCGATTGTGTAACCTCGATTAGATCTTTGATCAACTCTTTGCTGTCCTTTAGCTCTTGAGATAAGAGTTCCAGCACCAGCGTTCTTAGAACCTTGATACTTTTCTTTAAGTTCAGCAATGTTGTTGTCTAACTCAGACTTTCTCCAATCCAAATGGTGCTTCGCAGCATCGATTACAACCATTGAATGTTTTACAGCTCTAGCAATTTCTCCAATGTCTGCACCAGCTAAAGTCATGTCAGTAATCAAGTTTGAAACTTTACCCATTTGAACTTGCTTTGCTTTCTCTGTCATCTTTGGAGCAGAATCTGGTAACTTGTATAAAGCTTTAGGGTCGAAACCTTCAAGCTCTTTCAAAGCCTTTGTGCTTACAATCTTGTTTCCTCTTGTTGGAATAGCAAGAACTGTATCACCATCAAAGTCAGCTCCTGACAATCGTTCAGCAACCTTTGAGTTGATTCCAATAGCATCTTTAGCATCATTACCAAGAACTGATTTAGCTTCTTTGTTCTTACTAGTAACTCTAACCAATGGAATCTCGAAAGTTCCTCCATGCGGATAGCGAATCAATGCAAGCTCTTCACCTTCTTTGTAGTTGGTTGAATAGCATTCATTGTTCTTAAGAGTTCTAAAAGGAAGAATTACTTGGTATTGTTGTCTAGGCAATGCAGCTGCTTTCAAATGAACGGCATCTGAGTCACAACCATCAGCATAAGATTCAAGTAGCTTCTTCTTAACAGTTGGATTACTAGTTGACAAGATCTCATTGAGCTCGTCTTCTTTCAATCGTTTAGCTAATGTAAGCTGCTTATCTGCAAGACCAATCGTTTGCTTAGATAAGAACTGAGATGCTAAATTCTTAGACCACATCCCCCATTCGCCTTCTTCACGAACAATGTTTACTGCTGATATGTGCTCTTTACCATCTTTGTCTTTATAGGTCGTTTGTCTAAAGGTTGTTCCGAATACTCTTTCTGGAGTTTTAACAGGATCGGTTCCTTCTTTCATAGGCTTTAGAACGTCCATCTTATCAGTGCCTTGGTGTTTATTAGTGTTAAACACAACATCATACCCCTTAGGTATATCGTCGCTGTATACCGCCATACCTTTTAAGTAATGAGTGCCGTCAACGCCAATTCTAACTTGGGCATATTTATTGTTGCCCAATGATAATTCGGGAACACCTCTTCTTAGTTCAATGACACCGTCTTTCTCAACACCGCCTTCTTCAGCGTATTTTATCTTAACTCGATCTGATGAAATACTATTGATAGGGCCTTTAACAGCTTTTTCAAATGTATGACCACCATCTTTTGAATATTCACCAACCAATGCAATCTTATCTCGATTAGCCATTAGTTCTTTATATGATACATCTCGATCAGTTAATACCAACGTTGTTGTTTTCTGACCGGTTCCGAGCTGGGTTACATATAGTTGCATTACTTTATAGCCATTATCTGTTAATTTAACAACAGCTTTTTCAAGTTTATCTTTAGTAATACCCATACCCATTGCGCCAGATATACCGATTTCAGTTCCCAAACCAATATCGACGTATCGGTTTTTCTTAACACTATCTTCGAGCATATTAGCAGTATTAAGAATCGCTGTTTTTCTATCGTATTTATCTTTATCAGCTAAAGATCTAACACTAGATTCATTCATGCCTAGTTTACGACCGATTGCAACATTGGAATAACCCTTGGCTTTTAACTTTTCATAAATTGCATAGTCATCTTGTCTCTTCTGTGCATCAGATATCGCAATACGAGCTCTATACTTCTTAACAGTAATACCTAACCCTTCAGCAATCTGAGTCTCAGTAAGACCTTTCTTTCGCTGATTATCGACATACTTTAAAAATGGGGCTCCGCCCTTCTGATAAGGGTCTTCACCAGACCCCCAAGGATATCGACCAGAATGTCGAGGGGTTCCATAATGTTCAATTGTATCGTTTTCATCAACAATAACGTCAAATCCAACTAAAAAATCATCTGTGTCGTGCATTATAGCTCTCCTCCTCGTTTAACAGATTCTATGAGTTTATCAAATTCTACGATCTTATTCATGATGTATTTAATCTCATTAGGATCTGGTATACATTCTTGAATATCATCCAATTTGTAGATTCTAAGAACCATCTGAATATCTTTTGGTTCATATTGATACTCTAAACAAAATAACGCCGCATATATCTTCAATTGAAGAATATTGGTTTCACTAAATCCAGTCTTTAAATCATGGATTCTTAATAAGTTGTCTTTAAAAGATATTGCATCAGTAGTTCCAAAACAATTATCTGAATAATATAAAACAACTTCTGGATCCATCTTAAAACCAATAGCATCATTAACATGCATATTCAACGTTTGTTTTGTCTTTGGTAATTTAACTCGCATGGATATCAAGGTTGCAGCTAATTCATGTAGTTTAGTACCTCTCTGTTTATTAAGCAGATTATTATAAGTATTAACTAACTTGTCAGGAGAATAATTAACCCAATGATAATTACTTGCTCCTAATACTGCGTGACTTCCTGCGAGATTGTAATGCGGATTGAACTTCATTCAATACCTCCTCTTTGTTTTCAGGATATATAAAACGAGATATCGACATATCATTCATCTTTTCGACATAAGTATCTTGATTTGGTTGTTTAGTAGCCGTAGACGATCTTTTACATTCTAAAGACGCCCATCGGTCATTAAATAACACCAAGAGGTCAGGGAGACCTTGAATATATCTAGGATCGGTCTTCATGACTATTGACCCGGGAAGACGTTCTTGTATTTCATGTATAACATCCTTCTGAAAATCGGATTCCTTTTTATAGTGCTTAGTCATTACATAACCTCCAAGAAAAAATAAGAGTCCTTGTGTAAAAAGGTACTCTCTCTCTATTACACGCCCTGTTTTTCCCGCGCACGTTATTCATCATCTAAAAAATCAAATTTATGTCCTTTATGATGTGTCTGGATACCTATAGCAACTCTATACACATTGGCTCTATCGCCATGAATATCGATTGCTGCCTCAGTATATGTCTTATATATCTTACCAGTGTCTTTGTCGATTATAGGTAGATGGGTTACTGGTCGACCTCTCTTTTTTGTCATCCATACCTCCAATCTTAATGAAACGAGATTCGTTGAATTTCTTTTTCTTTGACAATGCTCTTAATATTGCTTGGTCAATAGACGCACCACTTATTAAGTGATAATAACTCAAATCATTAAACTTAGTATTTAATCTATCGATTCTTCCAGCTGCTTGAATCATTGTTCTATAAGAATAAGACTGGCTGTAGAAAACCATTGTATCGGTTTCAACACAATTCCAAGCTTCCGAATGATAATAATGAACAAAATATAACCAAGTGTCTGTATTCGGAATATCATCATGCTTATGACCATTCAGTTCACCAAATGGAATACTATTGCTAGAAGCATAACTTCTTAATATATCTAACTCATAATCGAAATTATAGTATACTACTATTTTTGGATTAAGTAAATATATACGATTGAGTTCAAATATTCTAGACATGTCAGAATTAACTATACGACGTAATGTATAGCAATACTCACTAGCATTCTGAATAGGCTCATAATTATTAAATGGGTTCTTTCTATTAATAACAACTTCTTTATATAGCTGTTGGTCATAGCTAACTCTAATTCTCTCATGATGTTGAGTGGTATGTCTTTCGACATTCATGTCTACATATGTCATTCGTCGATATCTCTCTAAAATAGCAGTATTAATATATCGATCTACTTGTGGAAAATTGACATGCGGGTTAAATACTACATGCTCTCGATTAAATTGAGTTTTATTCTTAAAGAATCCTCTTGCTATAAATACCGATCTAAGATCATTATAATTATCAGCAGGTGTAGCAGATAATATTATCCAAGTATTCTTCTTAGCAATCTTAACAAACGAATCGGCCCATACCCCCATACCACCTTGGTGAGCTTCATCAAATATCACAAACGAATCATGCACATTAAGATACTTTTGAATATTGTTCCAACTGTCTACCTTTTCGGGAATAACACCAATCAAGGCAGCTTCCTTTATCCAGTCACTAGTGTTTCTTTTCTTAGCAGTAGTTATAATATAAAGTTTAAGATGTGAATATTTTTGTTTATAGAAACTTAAAGAGGTTAACGTTTTGCCAGAACCGGTTCCGCCAACTAATATACACTCTGGATGCATCTTGGCTAGCGCCTTCTTTTGTTCCTCATATAACTCTATCATTTAAACCTCCTATCAAAAATAAAAAGAGGGTGCTTCAAATAACACCCTCCATGAAATGGTTTAGAACGATTCTTCTAAATCGGCATACTTTTCAGAGAACTCATCTTGCTGAATTGTAATATATCCAGCCTTTAGATAAGCCTTGATTCCTGACTTGTCGCCAACTTCCCAGAATGATGGGTGAATAATTAAGTCGGCATTAGTAATATCAGCATAGTCAAGACTTGCGATAGTTTCTTCATCCAAACGAGTCTTCTTTCTTCGTGTAATCAATTCAATACGTGGTGGTCGTCCTGATGTAAAATTAACACTTACTGGCAAATAATAATCTGGACCTAATTCAGGATCATCTGTCTCTCTTTCTTTGAAACGCTTGATATTCCATCCATTAGCAATTAACGCTTCCGCGTATTCATGGTCCTTAATTAACACAGCAAATGTTCTATCTCCACCTTTTGGATTGAACTTAGTTGGAGCTCCTGCAAAGTTTCTAAATAACAACTTAGCTCCTTCAATAATAATATCGTCAACGATTGGTCTTTCCATTTTTATTTCCTCCTTCTTTCTTAAAATGGTAATTCATCACTTTGAATACTTGGTAACATTCTCTCATATGGTGGAATATCACAAGTAACAAATTCTTCAAAACTTCCAAACTCCTCGATGGTCTCAACGGCCCCATCGACAAGTTTTCTGTAATAATCTAAATCAATATCATCTTGTTTATTTAGAGCAGACACCATTTCTGATTCCATCCACTCATAACCCTTAGCACCAGTGACACTAGCAAATCGTTCAGGAACCTTAGACTTCATCTTTTCTTCGTCTGATAGTTTGCTCCATTTATCCATTGCTACTAAATATTGATCGCCCTTATCTCGAACCAGTTCGCCTCCACCAGTTCCTTTCTTCATCGGACATAATAAGCCAACCTTTCCGATAAATTGCATAACCTTATCATTAGGATCGTTAGGATTAGCCATAGCTAGATACATATCAGTTCTAACCGCTTTCACTTCGCATAAATCATCGAACTCGATAGGTTCCTTACTAAATAACGTCTTATAAACATATGGAACCTGGAATTGAAGTCCAGTTGCATGCCATTTGTTATCATAGTCCTGTGCAATATAGACTGCTTTATTAACTAAGCAAATCTTCTTGAACTCATCTTCGACTTCAAATGTATAACCATACTTCTTACCATACTCACTAATAAAGTCTGCAATATAAGTATCTGGATTTAGCACCTTAATGGAGTCGGTCTTAATATGAATAACCTTATAACCCTTAGCTTCAACTTCTTCTTTAAGATTGATCATAAATAACGCTCCACGTTTAGCAACAATATTATCAACATTTCTAGGATCGCGGAATGGATTATCAAAGTGCGCGGATGTTAATCCATATATTGAGTTGATAGCCGTCTTTAATGCATTAGCCACACCTTTTGCTGATTCATCATTTGTGATATATGGTAATAACTTACCATCAAATAATGTCTCGAGCTTGTCATACTCTTTATGCTTAATATGAATACGAGCTTTAACCAAATCCTCAAGCACCTTAGTATACTTCTCTCCAAATATCTTCAGTGCAATCATACTGTGCGGATGCATTGATGCTACGTCAAATACTTTACAAGGTCCATACATTCCTGGGTCAGCCCATACAAATCCACCTTCTCCAACTTCATACCCCCTATAGGTACTAATACCATTCTTAAATTCATACCCAGGGAAAATCTCACTTAGATCTGTATATATGAAGTCCTTCTGTGCGGTTTTATCATCTCCAAATATCAACTTAGCAGTTAGGGTATTAGTTGAGTCATTTAAAGTGCCTCCAGAAATAGCTGCTAGCATCTCTCTAGCTGAGAAGTCAGTATGCTCTAGATAGTCAAATACCGCTTCTGTGGCCATTACATCATTGCCACAATACTCAGCAGCCTTCTCCCACTTCTCTTTAGGTAATGGTTGATCCCAAGGGAAACCCAATTCTTGGTGATGGATCTTCAACTTAACTTCCCACTTCTTAAGACTCATCTTATTAGTTGCTGAAGCAAAGTCATAAATATCAGTATATGATATATTATACGCCTTGGAGAATAACCCTCCTGGTTTGTTATTGATAATCTTATCTGATACCTCATAAACTTCTTCTGGAGAATATCCCAACATGATAGCATATAATATATGGTTATCATATCTACGATTGTTAAATCCAACTAATTTACCTGTGCATAAAGATTGGATAAACTCTGGTTCTGGGTTGAATACTTTAACAACTTGTCTATCTGGTCCTCGATATTTATAACATAGAATATTGACATTCTTAAAGACTTCTAAATCGAAGAATATTATTGGCGAGTTCTTTTCTGACTCTGGATATTCAAGAGGAGGGTCTTCAATAATATCATCAGACTTAAACTTCATCTTATTCACCTTACGAATACAAGCAGCTGCCTGGTGGGTTGACTCAGCAGCAAATGCTAACACAGCATTCTTCATATTAGTAACATCATAATGAAGTCTATCGTTGTCAGCCATTTCTAACACATGCCCAATAAAATCAATACTAGGTGCTGTATTAGGAAATACTTCTCGATTTAATCCCTTCTTAATCAAGGACCGAAGATGCTTTTCATTTTCGATACCTTTGAAATTAATCACTTTATCGTCTCCTTTCAATGGTAATCCGGAATTAATTGTAGCAATACAAATATCAGTACATAATGTAAGCATTCTTCTCAATGCCGAATTACCGGTATATACTTTTACTTCGATTTCATCATCATACACTCTAGATAGTTTTGAAATATCACCATCATAGATATAGTGTAAATGAATGCCAGCTCCTGACTTACTAACCTCAGCATATGTTTTAGGAAACTTAGAAGCTGCTTCTAAATTAGCCTTAAAATCTTTCTCTCCATTTTTATCTTTAATATCAAAGTCAATGACAATATGGTTTTCTGGAACCTTAACATAATGTAACTTATGTGTATCTATCTGAGATAACACAATATTATTATTATCCCATTTACGTTTTGGAAAACCATCCTCTGAGGCTAACTGAGCCGGATAATTCTTTGCAACAGAATCGAATATTGATGGTTGCTCTTTTAGGTCTAACCAAGTAATAATTTCCTTTGTTAGATTCTCTGGTTTAACATCATCGGTCTTATCAACCAAATCTGCAATTTGAACTATACCAAGTTTTGCATAATTCAATTCACTAAACCAGTTCTTATAAGTTTCATCATTAATTCTAATCTGTTCATTAAACTTTTTAAAATAAGTTCTTAATTCATCTCTAAACTTATACTTAGGAACCACGTTCTTATAGTTAAACTCTTCGGTATAATCTTTATATACTTCATATGCTCGTTTAAGAGTTACACCATCCTTAAATTGTTCCCAATTATCATATACAAAGTTATAGAAAGGATTAGTTCTGGCCAACATATCAAACGGTTTATAATCATCATAGAAATGCTTACCCCTAGAGTTATAAACATCTAGACAATGTTTAGCAATTGCGCCTAGCTCAAAATCAATCTTACTATACATATCCAAGTATTCATTGATACTCCAACGTTCATTAGTTGGTTGAATAATAACAAGACGTCTCATCAATCCACTTCTGTTATCAGTAATCTGGATTGGATGGTTAGTTCCCATAAATAGCATACAGTTGGCTTTTGCTACATATGGTGATTTGAACTTGGCATTAACTCTCATCTCTTCATGAGAAATAATACTATTTAATCTAGAGTTATCTTCGATTCTGGATAAGTCTCCGTCTTCTTGGATTGCTAATAACGGGTCATTCTCAAAGAAGTCCATTGCAAACGAATCACCAGAACTACCTAATGACTTTGCATCAAATACTGAGTAATATCCGTCAAATAACTTCTTGATAATATCAAGAACCGTTGATTTACCAGAACCAGGATCTCCATAGAATACAAAGAACTTCTGAATGGTCTTACTATCGCCAGCAATTATTGATCCAATAGCCCATTCAAACTTAGCTCTTTCTTCTACAGAATATAATCGAGAAATCAGTCTATCGTAATTTTCAATAGATCCTTCTTCTAATGGATAGGGTAATCTCTTACTAGCATAGTCAGTCTTCTTGATATCCATGTTAGAGAATATAACTTTCTGATCCAAAGGTTTAAAGTTGTCAATAGATTCCTTGACCCATTTTCTATACTTAGACCACATGCCATCATTATAACTATTCATGTACTTCACGTGGATAGCAGACGATGTTCGCATACTATTGTAATATGCTTTAAGGTCTCTATCTATAAAACGTCCAACATCTCTTTCGTCTTTAGACCATAATTTAGTCTCTTCATCGTATAATGCATAGAATGATTTACCTCTAAACATAATATCCTTACTGGAATATGATGTAAAATTTGGTAAAACTTCTACTTTACCCTTACCAACAGAGGTCTCGATTATAGTATAAAAGTCCATTCATATAACCTCCTTTCTATCTAAAAATAACAATTATTTATGTTTTGTACCAAACTTGATGTTTTTTAGGCACTTTTAACTTATATAAACAAAATCAATGCTTATAGGGTTATAGAGCCTTAAGTTTGGTACTTTGGTACAAAATGTACCTTTTTTACCTATTTTTACTTATTTTTCTATAAAAATAGTATAAAATAGTATAAAAATAGGGGTTTTTAGCAGAAAATAGCACCTTTTTAACCAATTTTTGTCAAATTTTTGTACCAAACTTGGTCTGAAGTTTGGTACAAGTTTGGTACAAAATGGCCAAGTTTGGTACAAAATGCTAAAAAGTCATGTCAAGTTAGCACAAATTTGTACCAAACTTAGGCTAAATGTACCAAACTTTGGTACAAAATTTTCACGTTTTTACGAAAAATTAATCTTTTCTACGCCAGTCAACGTCCTTAAAATCTACCACCACATTGCCAACCATTGAATATAATGGTGAACAAGCTCCATTATCAGAGCAAATATAGTTAACCCCAGTGGTTTTATCAACAATAATATTGTATCCAGTAGCATCGGAATAGCTAACTTTACCTGATGTATCGGTGTGTTTGATCATAAATCGGCTGTCATTATGGTCTTCCCACTTAGGAGTTGTGTTGGGCTTACCCGATAATCCACAAAAGGCCATTACAACAACCGTTCCGGCTGCTAAACTAACCAATAAATCTCTAACCGCTTTGAATTTATTTCTGATATCTTCAACTTTATTCATAACAACCTCCTTTATCTATAATACCCCAAATAAGAAACTTTATAACCAACCGTTAAGCAAGGTCTTCCACCTACTCCAATAATATTGTTAGGTACCAGAGCAGTATCGTATCGAACATTCAACTTACCATCTTTAATATCCCAACCAAAGTCGTCACCCTGACTAACTCGTGGTAAATCTAATGCTAGATAGAAATCGTTTAAAGTAACCTGTACTTCAGTTCCATTTAACAACTTCTCATTCATAATCGTTACAGCATTACGAATAATCATAGGATCACTGTAAAAATATCTACCACTGAATTCATCAAAACACAGACTACTACCTCTCTTAGTATCAACAATCATACTCTCAACAGGTGGATTAGCAGCAATAACCTTTTCATGTGTTTCAGATCGAATCATTTCTTCTTTCTTCTCACCAACTTTTTCACGAACAACATTACGATATTCGTCAAAGGCCTTTTCACTTAATGTGTATGCTGATAATAATGCTGCTTGCTTAGTAGCGTTTACGTTATGCGCTAATAAGATACTAGCAATAGTTAATGATCCACTTACAATAGCTGGAGCGTACACAGGTAATACTCTCTTAGCATATCCCCATGTAGATTGCATTCCAGTTAGTTTCTCTTCACTACGTAACTGTTCACGCTTCTCATCAGCAATAAGATCTAATGCTGTAGGGGTAGCCTTGGCAGCTAATACGGCTGTAGAAATAACACCAACAACGGATGTAACTGTAAGAATAACAGGACTATTAGCCTTTACAAAAGTACTAACAGCGCTCATAGGTTTAACTAAAAAATCTGGTAACATTATGCGTCAGCTCCTTCCTCTACTGTGTTGGCTGGTATGAAGTCTCCGTTTTCAAGCATGACTTCGAAATATGCACCAACTAGTTTGTTTTTAATAAATAATGCTGGTAGATTAGAGTAACAACCCTCTAATAGGTTCTCCGTGATGTCGTGTCCAAGATAGTGAGCTTCGTCCAAGATGTCGTCCGTCTCATCATCAACTAGTGTCTGTGAACCACGGAACCAAGTTAGATTGATTTTTGGATAACCGTATTCATTATCTCCAGCTTGAATATAACTCTCCTCATCGATTAGATGAATATACTCAGACTCATCTTCTTCCTCTTCGTTTGGGGCAATCTCGTCTGCTGGGTCGTCTTCTGTATTTTCAGAATATTCATCAGAAACTCTATCAAAATACTCCTCAGCAGTCTCTCCTTCTTGTACACTTGGTAAATAACCACTACCGTCTAGGAGGTCACCATAGTGCTTTTTAAGGATGTTTTGAGCAATACGGTCCTTCTCTTCATCATGTGGGATAATACGCTTAATATCGGCCTTAGAATCGCTCTCAGACGGTTCTGTGTGGTCTAAATGAGCATTTTCTCCATTAACCTCGTAGAACTCCTTTAAATCGCGTTTAAGATCCTCAATATCTTGTTTGTGGATCTTGTCGTAGTATGTCTTAGCTGAATACCAACCTACTGCAACACCGACTGCAGTACATCCAGCCATAGCTAAAATATGTTTAATGTTCATATACTCTCCTTTCAAATATTAATAATCGGATGATTCTAAATCTTTGAATGTACCCATTAAGTTTGGTTCAATGATGTGCTTGATATGATAACGTTCGCATACTTGCTTCTCAACACAACATCCATCTGCAATAGACCATTCTTTGTCAAATATCACCAAATCAGCTTGTGATAATAACTTAATAGATGCTCCTAAATACAATGGAGCTATATCTACAATATCATCACTTTGTAGTTCTTCTGGTTTAACTGGCTCTAAGCTGTTAATTAACTCACACTCTTCGCCTAAAAATGCAGAAGCTAGTTTAAATAAACGTTCCATATCTTTGACAATTTCATATTGTTCTTTTCCTCGCATCGGAAGAGATACAAAAATCTTTTTAGTCATAGTCTAAATATCCTCCTTCTGTTAATATGCTTTCATATGATGCACTACCATAGAGGTCTGGGTAATCGAATATATCACTTATACCCCTACCTCCAGGTGCATTAATATCCGTTAGTCAGATCTTGTCGTAAATAACACCATCTACGTTAAAGTCAACAATAACCGACTTCTCAGCTCCGTTTACAAATGCTGCCTTAGCTGCCTTAGTCTTATCTGTAACATCAAATAATCCGAAGTCGACGTAGTCATCACCATTTCCTAATACCCAACCAACGACTGAACCAGCTGATGTGTGTTCATATCCAAGTTGATCATATACTTCGTTTAAGAATAAATGTCCCTGTGCTTTAAGTTTATTGTTACACCATGCTTCAGCTTGACGTAAGAAGTATTTGTTGATTTCTGGATTGTCTGACCAGTTAGGATTCATTTCATCAAAGATACGAGAATAATCGGAATAATCAGATAACTTGTTGATTGTCTCATCAGATATAACTTTCTGAACTTCCTTTTCTCCAGTCTTCTTGTTCTTAACTGTCTCTTCAGTAACACCATAACGTAATTCATTGTCAACATCTTCACCATACTTAGCTACTACATTATTACGATAGTCGTCGAAGTTCTTCTGAACAACATTATACGCTGCAATTAACGCTAAGTTACGTCCGGCTAAGATCTTATGAGAATATAGGATACTGGCAATGGATAATGCGCCTAATGCTAATGCTGGTGCGTAGTTCTTAACAACCTTAACACCTGTCTGGAATGTAATTAAGATCTTGTCCTGGTTATACATACGTTCTGTATACTCACGCTTTAGAGTAGATGTACCGTTAATAACCTTTAAACGTTCTTCCTTACAAACATCTAGTTTCTTAGATCCTTCTTTAACAATACCGTCTAGGTTTGATGTTTCTCTGCACGCCATTACAGTTGCAGCAACACCAGTTACAATACCAACACCTAATAAGATTTCAGGTGAATGCTTTGATGCTAATAGTTTAGTTCTGGATGCTAATTGTGATGCCTTTGTAATAAGTTTTTCGAATGCCATATTTATTCCTCCTTAGTTTTTAATGTTTTTACCAATTTGCACGTATAGAGATTCGATTAGATGATTTGTTAGTTCTTCTAAGAAACCTTTTCGTTTGTCTTCCGCAATCTCTCTATACATTGGTGTAGTTAATGCATATCTAGAATGTACAGTAAGTCCTTCAATTATTTCGCAACTAGCTGTAATATAAAGTGTGTAATCGTCATTACCACAAATCGTATCATACTCAATCCTCCAAATAATATCATTAGATAAAGGGCCCTGGTTTATTTTTTCATATAAAAGTCCCTCTATAATTGTACCTATTTCTGAAACTGTCTCCGGAACATCTGGATTATCACTCGCTCTCAGACATTTCAGCTGTATCTTGTACTTTCTTCTTTCTTCGCTTCTTTCCTTCGGTTGCGTCTTTTCGTTCATCGCTTTCCTCCTTTGCCTTCATCTCTACCCAACTGACATCTTTATCAATGAAATATCGGATGTTTAGAAGAATACCTTTCAATGTGTTTGAGATTGTATCCTCATAATATGTGAAATAGTCTGTACCGGTTACTTCATCGTATCCGTTATCTGGAGATTCAGTTGGTCGCCAATATCTGTATATAATTCCATAATATCCATTACCGTGACTTAGTAGATTCCAAGATATAGACTTTCCAAAGCGATCTCGAGTCATGTTCTTTACATATTTAGCAAATATATAACATACATAATCCTCTTCTGGTGACCGATCATATACTTTAGATTCTATGGTCTCAGTCATGATTTCAGCATAGTCATTTACTCGGTCATTTACTTCATAGGAATATATCAATCTACTCATGACTCATCTTCTTTCTTAACCTTGTATGCACCGTATACCATTAATTGAAGCTTCTGTAAAATGCATAAAGGCTTCTGACAAATCGGCGCTTTGAAAATATCATAGGATCTGTGTTTGTCATCAATATCCAGACTTACCCCAATTACAACGGTCTTTTGTTCTGGTTCGTATGAGATAGCTCGCACAATCCAATTACCGTATTTTTTCAACTTCTTAGTTCCCATTGAAGAGGCGACCCCAGACATTATGTACTTCTTAATGGTATCGGACACTTTCTCAATTTGCCAGTCGTATTGAATATCGCCAACTTTTGTAAACGGAGGTGTTTTGGTTTCTCCGTCAATAGAGTATAAAATATTAGTACGCATAATACCTCCTATCATTCAATTAGTGTGACACGAGGCATAATTAGTACATAACCTTCTCGTACTCTTTGCACATCAGCACCTCGTAAATCTGTCCAACCATACTTAACATCGGTATACTGTGATGAACGACCTATTAAATCGCATAAATCGGCGACAGAAGCAGCCTTGTATTTGCTCACAATCTCTTTTAATGTGTCTAATACCATCTCAGCATCTGCTCTAGATTGGAACACGAATTCATCTAAATCATAATTACTTCTATTTCGTTGACTAATACCAGTTTGTCTAGACGAAAAAGATCCATACCCAGTATAACTAGATAACCCACCTACCATTGTTGTCCCAGTAGATGGATTCTTAGCTGATCGGTTTCTAGTTCTACCGTATAGCATCATATCTACTGAATTACCAACAATATCAGAAATAACATTCTTAATAGCTGGAATGATAATATCCCATAGAATATATGTTTTAACATTACTAACATCATCTTCGAAGAACTTATCGGCAAATTTCTTAGTTGCTGACTTCTCCTTAGTTGTTACTTCGCTTGTGATAATCTTTTGAGGTCTTCGGTCCTCAGCTTCTTTCTTCTTTTGCTTATCTCGATTACTGTTACCTTGTAGACCAGTAGTATCGATTAGTGTCTTTGTTTCTGTGTCCATATTAACTTGTGCCATTTAAGCTCCTTTCTTATGAGAAACATAAGAGGGTCTGTTTAGCCCTCTTACTCTTCAGTTAAATCTACAATATCATTGTATGCATCAATATATACATCAATCATATCGTCCCACTGCTTTGCTGCATAGTTAGCAACTCCATTGCCTAATCCTAGTGCTCCTGTTGTTCCACATAGTTTCATAAATCTACCGGCGTTTGCCACGTGCATTATGATTCCTGCTGTAGAGCCAACTAGGTATGACACTCCTAATCTAGCTGTTGTGCCAACTGCAAACTTTGCAATTGAAACTCCTTTTGATTCTTTATTGATCTTTTTCATTTGTAAGATCCTCCTTTCATTATAAGACGTGTTTTACTCACGATCTTTATTATATTTACCAGTTACAAATGTCTGGCTTAATAATAGCATACATAATCCTATTGGTGATACTACAACCCCTTTTAGCGATTCTATTTCGAATTGATCCGAATTATCGTTATACTCAATATTAACCGTAACATAACCATTTACAGTTATTGAAGCTCTTGTACTACCTATTTTAGCTAATTCAATTGATTTGAATTTAATACGATTATGCTTTACTATTAAAGATACGGTTTCTTCTATTAATTCTCTTAAATCAAATCTATTTTTTACAAACACGTCGCTTTTATCGTCAGTAAAACCTAATTCATACTTAATAAGACCGTCCGCGGCTCTATATATTCTATACGTAAACATTATATAGCATCCTTTACAATATTATTTAGTGAAAAAGCCATAACCAAATACTCAGGAGTTACTTTATATCCAATCCCATGAATACATAAAACATCATAATCATATTTAGGATCAAAATATACATGTAATTGTTTTGAGTTATTATATATGATTGTGGCAAAGTTTTCAGTCATGGTTTTAAACTCTAATGACTTAAAATCGGAATCCTTATCCAAGCATCCTAGGTCTTCAGCAGTATCTACCATAATATCATATATTTCGCGTTTGTTATTTACAAAGAAGTTTAGTTCTCCTGCATTTTGTTTCACAGTATATTCTACTTCATCACCGTTTCTTTTTATAGTTATATATAACATCTATTTATCTCCTCCTTACAATAACTCCATGTTAACACTCAAATATCTAGCTAATTCACCAGATGAGAATTTAATATCGTGGCTTGTGATATGTGTTACGCCATTCTCATAATGACCATATAGTTTAACTTTCTTAATATCACTTACACAAGTTAGGTACATGTCATTATTTATGTCCCAATAAGCAGATATATGAATATATGTATGGGCTTTTGTTAAGTTTTTAACCAATTCCATCATAACGTTCTCTATGATGGGTTCGTTTAATAATCTAATCGGATATAACTTATTGTTTGCGTAACTTGCGGTACTTTTCTTACTACAGATATCTTTCACCCTAGAATACTCTAAATCAATAATTAACGCTGGTTCGGCCATTTGCCCATTTATCATTATTTATCACCTTCTAAAAAAGCCAACTCAAACTCTAAATATTGCTTAGCCTTACGTA
>ERZ773061.43-NODE-43-length-50571-cov-13.699580_pt1 | contig 50571 bp, 86 predicted proteins | sample MGYA00580627_ERZ773061 | MGnify/ENA primary metagenome ERZ773061 (study PRJEB29015, sample SAMEA2738119) | human oral metagenome | biome: human oral; feature: human-associated habitat; material: saliva | place: China | collected 2223 ...
TGCACTTCGTGCTCGACAACCTGGCCGGTGAGCATGGCTTGAAGCCTCTCGCTCGTCGCTGGTTGCGTGCAGAGGATTGGGACTCGGATGCAAAGTCTTACCTGAAGGGCGGGGCGTACTTCGAAAACATCCCCAGGGAAAAGCTCTACGAGTACAACTTGGCAGACGTGGTATGGACCTTCAAGCTGTACGAATACTTCCTTCCGATGCTCAAGAACAGCGGAAAGTACGACTACTACCGCTACCGTATGCAGGTCACGAAGGTTCTCAACGATGTGCAGATGAACGGTGTTGCAGTGTCGCTCAATGCTCTCGATGAACTGGAAGAGAAGTATAAGCGTCAGTGTGACGAGAACCTTGTTGTCTTGAGGCAGCACGCGGGTGAGGACTTCAATCCTCAGTCACCTAAGCAGATCAAGGACTACTTCAAGTCTAAGGGTGTGTCGTCCCCGTCGTTCGACTCAGACCACCTGAAGAAGCTACGACGCGAAGGCAAGGAGACTGAGTTCATCGACGCTCTGCTTGCCTACCGCTACGCAGCTAAGGTGATTGGCTCATTCATTGCTAACGTGCGCCGTAAGGTCGGTGAGGATGGACGTATCCATCCGTACTACCTGCCTCACGGTGCTAAGACGGGTCGCTTGTCGGCCAAGGGGCCAGCGATTCAGACGATGGGACGCGACAGCGGTATTAAGCGTGCCCTTGTCGCTGCACCTGGTTGCAAGATCATCTCTTGCGACTACTCCCAGGCAGAACTACGTACTGTCGCTGAGCTCGCGGACGACACAGCCATGATTGCTGCCTTCCAGCCGGGTGCCCCGGATTTTTTTGACGACTTGATGACAAAGATCTGGCCAGAAGAGTTCCCGACAATCGAAGCGTACGAGGCTTTCAAGCACGAACAGCCAAAGACCGCGAAGAACCGACGCGCACTGGTCAAGAGTATTTGCTACGGTGCCAACTACGGTCGTGGTGTCCCTGCTATTGCAACAGCCCTTGAACAACCCCTTGAAGCTGCACAACACGTCTACGATCAGTATATGGGTGCATACTCGGGACTCCGAGACTGGCAGAAGCGAGTACGCCATAGCGTCGGACGTAAGGAAGAGGACCACGAACGTAAAACCAAGTTCGGCCTTACGTTCAACCCTCTGTTCGTATCGGATAGCAACTACAATTCGACACAGAATGAAGCACTCGCTTTTGTTCCACAATCGACAGCCAATGACATCTGCCTCCACGCGGCAATCAAGATCAACGAACAGGTAGGGCAGTACGGAGCTAAGCTGATTGGCCTTGTCCATGACGCTACCTATGTCGAGTGCCCCGAAGAAACCATTGAAGAGTGCTCCAAGATGATGGAATACGAAATGGCTAAGGCAGCGACAATTGTGTTCAATCGCGTGCCTTTTGCTGCTGAAGCAGAGGTCGGTAACAACTGGGAAGAGGTGTGATGAACGCATCCGATTATGAAGAAGCAGCTTGCCTTAATGCTCCTGTCGAGCTGTTCTACGATGTGAAGCTCTACGCAGACGTTGCACGAGTATTCTGCGAGAACTGCCCCATCAAAGAACAGTGTCTTCAAGATTGCCTGCAAGCCGAAGAAACACCTGTTGATGGTAAGAAGTTCCGTTCAGGTGTCTTCGGTGGGCTTTCACCGAGCGCAAGGAATGTTTACGCTGGCACAGCATACGATGTACTAAGTGATGATTGGGAGGAAGAATATGCAAACAGTAATAGCAATTGATCCTGGTGTCAACACAGGACTAGTTGTTGCCCGTGTCGATGAAGCAGTGGAAATCCTACACTTCGATCAATTCATCTGTTCGACACACATCGAAACCGTGGAACTCATCAAGCGATATCTTGACCAGTATCCTGGTGCTACTGTCGTTGCCGAGCAGTTCGACTTGCGTCCAAGCAACAAGTTCACAGCAGACCTCACCCCTGTGAAGGTAAACGCTGTGCTTGACTGGCTTGTTGATGACATCCACTATCAGACCCCGGCGCAAGCCAAGGGCCTCGTGAAGGATGCGACACTGAAGAACCTAGGGTGGTGGCTCACCGGCAAGCACGTAAACTACAAGGACGCCAACGACGTGAGAGACGCCTTCCGGCACCTGGTGTACTACCTTGTACACGAGCTACACCATAAATGGACACTCGACAACGGGTGGCCAAGGTAATAGAAAACCCCCTGACTAGGAAAGGAGAACTAGTCAGGGGGTTTTCTCACCCAATCGCCCACAGCAACCACACAGAATGTGTTGATAACTGTCGCTACTTAGTATAGCACACTCAGCCGATCTTCGAGGCCCCAATACAGAGGCCACCCCAGCCAATATTGTTGACTGGACTACATTGAATCTTGACAGCAACATTCACCTTACCAGGGCTATAGGCGTAGTAAGGCATCGTCGCCATACGGAACGACGTGACGCCCTCAGCGTGGTTGTACGTGTTGGTAGTACCAACGTTGACAAACTGAGCATTTGCAATTGACTGGAACACGTCGATATTGGTGTCCTTGGAAGAGTTATTGTTATCCAACGTAATGCAGTTGGAGAACAGCCACAGGCCCTTCGAAGGCAAATCGATCATCTGGTTGATCGTAGCGCTCGCGCCGTGCTGAGTATAGCGACGCCACTGAGAGAACGATTCATTGTTGTTCACATAACGAACCTCTGGTGCACCGCCCCAGACCTTCTCAGATCGGTTGTTGGTGTACAGGTACATCTCATTCGTATCTGCACGATAGATCAAGATGTCTGCGACATTCGCAGTAGCTCTATTAATAGCCGACAGCTTGGCCGTCTCATCAGCAGCGTTCTTAGCAATAAGAATACGATTCTGCTGAAGCTGCTTGATGACTTCAGATACAGAGTTAAAGCCCAAGTTCATAAACGCGGGCCAACTTTGAATAACATCATTCGGACTATAAACCCAAATGCCCTGTGGATTGGTAGCCATATCAGTACCTCACTCCTGTAATCTCCATGTACAAATAGGAAGCGTCATCCCAATTGTAAATCAACTGCGGTTTTGAAGATGGATTTTCGACCCCAACAAACAAGAAACCATCATAGTACTTGTCGAACGGAACGACAGTGGTGTAGTTAATGACAGCATCAAGCATAAACACGCCTTCTCGACCGATTGACCTGTACGAAGTAAAGCAGTAGGATCTCTGCCAATCAGACTTCGATCCGGTCATTACACCGACACTCACAACCGGGCCTTTGCTATCACTACGAAAAAGCTCAGCACCAACCACGAGTTCAAGTGTCCCAGTCAAGGTAAGCTGCATGAACGAACCGGAATCGCCCCAAGGTAGAGACTGGTACCACAGGTCTTCATACGTACCAACGCCACGGCTACGGCCCGGCTGGGGAATAATCATCGAATCACTAAAGGGAACCGCCACACCAGAGTTTGAGCGACTATTGGTGAGAGCGTTAATGCTATCAACTGAGTTGCTGAAGTTACTCTTTAGCAGCTTGAGTTCAGCTTCCAGTGAGGCAATTCGACGGTCAACGTCAGTGCCCCAAGCCTGTGAAGGTTGTGGCAGGTTATGCTTCATTATGCTTAAATCCTCTCAGCGTTAGTTCCTCCAGTGTAAGACCCGTTGGGTCTTCTAGTTGTGCGATACGTGGCGTATCAAAGATGTTCATCACATCCCACAGGGTCGTCCAACCTTCACAGGTCAGATCGACCCCGGTCTCGCTATAGTTTGCTGATGTGATCTGCCAACTGTACCTGTCGAAAACAGCCGTGGTCCCAGCCAATCGACCAAAGACTTGCACCCTGTCGGCCAGCTTACGATTGGACGTGAACGACACCAAGTCGTTATAAATCTTGTCCATCGTTGTATTCTTGGGCCAACGCTCTTCTGCCTTAGCTGGCAGCGGTTGCCCAGTGAAGTCATCAGCATCCGACACCACGACTGGCGGGCGCTCGAAGTCGTAGACAACAGACGTGTACGAGTCATTCACTGGTGGCATACCAGACCATTCAAGCGTAGTCTTCGTACCCAATGCATCCTGAGCAGCATACATGCACGCGGCGTACGCCTTATCCAGGCTGTCGATGAACCGGGAGGTAATCTTCAACGGCTCAGTTTTGTGGGGATAGCCGGTGTAGAAAGTCAAGACCTTCTCTTCGTAAGGTAGCGCCTGGCCGTAGATACGCAGTGTCGAATAGTCGTTCTGCCCATCCGACTCAGCAATACGGTATGGTCCAAGACGCTTGTTCAGCATCCCAGTAACCGTAACCTTAAGCTGGTTTGGCTCATCGCCAAGTTCGACAGCAAGGCGTCCACCCTCAGCCCTCCACTGAGCAGGTGTAATTGGCTTGTTGTCCTTGCCAACAACCGTGTACACACTATAAGGTGGTGTGTGCCTAGTGGCACCTGGACCCCTAGGAGCAAGAATGTATTGCTGATGCCACTGCACGATATACTTAGGATCGACACAAGTGACCTGGGGAGGGACATTCTTAATCAGGCTTGGTGTTTCGAGAATGAACTCCTTAGTCTCTCCTGCCTCGACAGATAGCACCTCACTCTTCTTCGCGGCATCGAGCAGCATTTCATTAGGTGCGACCGGCGGCCAGATAAGCATCGTTGGGCACTCACCCCTGTGGCTCATGGCATCGTAAGAAATAGTCCCATTAGCTTCAGGATACCCAGCGTCATATCCAGCCACATAATCGAGACTATGATCCACATAATAAGTACACTCAATAGACGAAGCTGGCTCAGATTGGGTGTAATTCACCTTATAGTCAGCTGTGTAACCTTGAAGGCGCGTGAGAACAGTATGGTTCTTAAATATCACGATGGTGTCATAAACCCAAGTAACCTGAAATCCGACACTCGCCAACCAGTTCTTCAAAATAGACCACAAATTGCCCTTGCCACCAGGGAAGGATTCATGATCTTTCTCCCATTGAGAAGACTCGTTTATGAACGGGTTATAGTTATCAGAAACGAAAGGCTGCACCCACATCTTAGGTGGCTCTGGTGCACCTGCCACCTCAAAGAACCTTCGAACAACCTCTGAGACCTTGACTACACACATTGGTGGGACATAAGCCTCAATATCGAGAAGATAGAAAGGATCATTAAGCGTTGCAGACCAGGACCAAGGCCCTGTCGTCAAGGCTCGTGCGACCGCATGGGTGCGGCCAAAGCGAACATCATCAAGGATGACACTCTTGTTGACCACGAGAGCTGGCTCGATCCCACCAGCACCTTCAAGATGGTACTCAGAAAAACCACCTGTCGTCATGTCCATATCCATAGACACAGAATCTTCAGCGACAGACCAAGAAGTAAGTTTCTCAGCCGGAATACCCAGCGCCCGCATTACCATGAGTAAGCCTCCTCTAGCGTCACAGAAGCCGAGAAATGACCACGATAGTTGTTAACAGTCAAAACCTTAGCAGTACCAGGAACAACCTTCAAATTGCCGCCACCAGACGGATACGAGTAAGTGTACTCAGGTGGTGGAGTAGAAGGCCATGTGACGGGACTCTTAGTCAGGCGAAGACTAGCCCAGCTAATGTGCCCTTCTTGAACAGGCTTCATGGTAATTTCCCACACACCTTCACCGAAGCTAAAAACCTGATTCTTCAGCTTAGTAATCACATGCAGCGGCAAATCACCACCATCCACACGAATAAAGCTCCACTCGAACGGGCGCTTGTTGTCCTCAAAACCGTAAGCGAAAAACGTGCCGTACCACCCTTGTGGAATAACAACACGTTCAGTGTAGCTACCGGGCTTACTGAGCGCGAGTGACTGCTCACGTCCGTTCAGCTTGTCACGCTTAGTTATGAACTGGTTGTTCATGTTCAGCATGTTCGGCTTAAGAATGACACCGGGATGCCCGGTAGTAGAATCAGCATCCTTTGTAGGGAACAACGCTTGCTTACCCCAATCGTTAAACGCGAATGGGGTCCCCGCATGGTAGTGCAGATATGGCAGACCCATCAGAGGCGACAGCATGTTGTTAAACGCAAACGGATCAGCATAACTCACCCACTCGTCACTCCTGTTCATGAACAAGCGACGGAACAAGTCAGCCTGATCACGATTCAAGAACGACCAAGTAAGCTCGTACTTCTTATGGCCATAGACTGAACCATTCATGTACCCGAAACCGTTGAGCAGCGTTGTCGAACCATCACCCGCGTGAATATTATCCGACACAGGGGATTCGTCGGGCGCAGGGAACCACGACATAAAGTTCCCCACAGCGAAAAAGACCTCTCTCGTTTCACAACCCCTAGTAGACTCCACGATTACCACTCCTTGTATTGCCATTGTCGATGTTACGGCTAATCGCGCGACCATCAAGCATGACCGCAGTCGAAACAGCCTTCACCAACTGATTAAACTGTGCTGGGTTAATTGTAACCAGCCCGTCACCAATACCACCAGAGTAACCACCACCAGACGCCACAGGCACCTGCATCGTGTTAAGGGCGTTCATGAAGCCCTTACCGTAGAAATCGACGGCAGGCTGAGAAATGACATACTCGCCACTGCGCAACTTGAACAGGCCTTGCCCATTCGTAGCCAGGAGATTGTCGGTGCTCGGGTTAGCCGGAGGACGACCAGGCAGCAAGCCACCACCCGCGTAGCCAGGGATAGGGCCACCCATAAAGCGACTACTGCGACCAGAACCAGTCCATGCCGGGATATAGCCATCACTCCAAGGTCCGGGCGTGTTCGGGTGTGTCGCACCAATCCACGTAGGTTTAATCATCACCGAAATAACACTCCGACTAGGCTGGACAGGAACCGTCACAGGATCAGCATGAAGGCTATCAATGGCACTCTGTGTCGAACCAACAGTGCCATTATCCGTTACGTGTTCCCTCACCTCACGAGGAACCTGACCAATCGTCCCGGTCAAGCTATCGAAAGCCCCAGCCAGCTCGGTGACCTCACCCTGGTTAAACCCAAGCTGAGTAACCTGTTCAATAAACTGACGCTTAAGGCTCTGAGTGTACGCCTCGATCTCCTGTGTCGAGTGACCAGCAGCAGCGTAAGCCTCGATCAACCCAATCATCTGAGACTGCAACGACCGCAGCGCCTCACGGTTAGCGATAGCAGCTTCCGTGTAGCCCTTCAGCGCGTACTGACCAGCTTGGAGGGTAGCGATCTCATTGTTGTTCTCACTGATCTTGTTCTGACCCTCGTTGATCTTCTCCTTGGCATCATCGATGTCCACCTGCAAGGACTGAGCGCGCTCCTCGTCGCCGTACTTCAAGGCGACAGCGCGGAAGAACTCAGCATCATGCAAGTCTTGCTGAGCCTTACGCATGTCAGAAGCGAGCTTGTCGTTCTCCTTGCGAAGGTCCTTCACCTTCTTGGTCGTGTTCTCAACATCCTTCTTCAGGCTGTTAAGACCCTTGCGGTAGTTGTCCTGAGCAGTTGTCGAACGCCACCAGGAGGTCAGCGCCTTGTCGAGCGCCGACTTTAGTCTCGACAGGAAGTCCTCGAAGATTTCAGCAGCAGTCTTGGTCTCCTTGCGGGCATGAGACGCACCACCTCGGCCACCACTTCCACCAGAACGAGGTGAGTGTCCACCACCGCCCCCGCCGGACGAGCGCTGAGGCTTGGCACGGAAGTTGTTGCCGCTAAACGCCGACCGCCCACCATTACGCACACCAAAGGTAGGCATACGAATACCGGACGACCGGCCCACACCAAACGAACCCTTGCCGGTCTTAGACCGCGTACCACCGATAAGGGCTTGGTACCTTTGAATAGCACCAAAGATAGCTGAAACCTGACCAAGGGCACCTTGGGCCTGGCCGACAGCGTTCACAGCATTGTTGACCATCTGATTCAACGATGCATCCGTCTTAGAGTGGTCAACCTCGCCGGACTGATAAGGCTGAGCGATGATAGCGGCCATGGTGTCGCGCTGCTGCTCGAAGGCGCTCATGTCGAAACCCTGAGCAGTAAGGAAGTCAATCGTATCCTGGATCGACTGCTGAGCGTACTGGTATGCTTCCTCGCCAGTCAGGCCCATTTCTTCAATACCCGCAGCAGCGGCATTGCCCATCTTCTCGAAGTACTCCGAGATAGCAGCAATGTTCGCCTGGCCCGCAGGAGAGTTCGGGTCCATCGACGTGCCGTTAGTCTGCATCGACTCGTACACCTGCTGCATAGCACTGTCGAGAGCAGCAGCGGCATCTGTCGAAGAGAACATCTCCTCCAAGACAGAGTGGATCACCTCGGCCATGTCCTTGAACTCGCCCTTGGCGTCACCGATCTTGAAGCCAGCCTCTTCCGTCTGCTCACCAGTCTCTTCGATGCCCTGGCCAAAGAGGACAGCATCATTCAGGGCGTCACGCATAGCACCGCCGACACCTTCAGACTGCCCCTTCAATTCATTCAGAGCGTTGATCTGGTCATCATACTTCTTGGTGGCAATCAAAATACTGCCAGAAGAGTCACCACCACCGATATTCGCATCAATGGCTGCTTGGGCAGCTTCATTAGAGCGTGCCTGAATCTGCTTGATATACCCGTCGATATACGCATCAGCAGCAGCCTTGCCGCCACCCTGAGACTCAGAGGTCGTGGCCAGCTTGATGTACTTTGCATATGAGAAGCCCATGTCAACCAATGCTTGCTTGGTTTCCTTGGACATGCCCTTGAAAGCCTCAGAACCCTGAATGGCATCCATAATCAAAGCTTGAGTATGCTCACCAATCTTCAGGGTAGAGTAACCCATGGCCTCGGCCTGCTCATGCGTAGCCTGAACGACCTGACCCGACTGATCCACATAGTAACCAAGCGCCTGGCCGTTAGCAGTCAGAACTTCACCATTCTGCTCAATCGTCGCGTTCAGCTCAACAAAGCCAGACTGGGTGCCGTCACCAACTTCCTTCGTATCCTGAACCAAAGCGTTCATAATTGCAGAAGTACCGCCAACAGCGTTCTTAAACTCATCAGCCTTAGCTGAAGCTTCAGAGAACGAGTCACTAAGGTACGTAGCAGCAACCGACACAGCAGCTAGGCCAGCAGAAATAGCAATACCCCATGGCCCACCGAACATCGACATCAGGCCAGAGCCGACAGCAGACAGCTTAGACAAGGCACCGACAGCCTGACCAGCGCCAGCCGCAACCTGAGCGCCAGCAGCAGCCGCAGACGCCCCAGCAGAAGCCATTTGAGCGGCGTTCTGAGCACCCTTAGCCACCGCAGCCTTACCAGCAGCAGCAGCCACCGCATTATCCGCAGCGGCAAGACGCTGGTTAGCTGCAGCAGCAGCATTAGCCGTACCTACGTTAGCGGCCAGCGACGCATCGTAGGCAACCACACCCGTCTGAGCTTGCTTCACGGCCTGCCACACGATGTTCCACGAGACCTTGGACTGGCCCGTGGCCTGTACCATGCGAGTCTGCATCTGCAAGAAGGTAGCAGACATCGACACAGCCGCAGCCTTCACAGCCAAGAGACCGACACGCACAGTGCCCACAGCCGCGAGCGCACCGACAAACGCCTGAATAGGCCTGGGGAGCTGGGCGAAGGCGTTAATGATGCCTGTCGCCAAGGAAATCAGGCCCTTGAACGGAACCATGAAGCTGCTGTTGATAGCCGCGCCCGCGTTCTGCAAAGCGTGCTGGAAGGCCTCGACCTTAGCAGCCATAGTGCCCATGATGATGCCCATGGACTCATCAATGAACGTCGTACCCTTAGCGGCCTTGTCGGCTTCCTTCAACTGCTCCACGTACAGGCCGAGGCTGTTCGACATACGCGACAGCAGCTCAACGTCACGCACGTTCTTGAAGCCTAGGTCCTTAATTGCCTGAGCCTTATCAACCTTGTCGCTGATTCCTGCAAGGTGCTGCAAGATACCCTGGAAAACCCTGTTCGGGTCATCACGCCAAAGCTTCTGGAACTCCTCGTCAGTCGCGCCAATAGCACGTGCGTAGGTGTGCATCGAATCACTGCCCTCTGCTGCAGCAGAGTTAATTGAATTGAAGATACGCTGCAACGATCCCCGCGCCCATTCCTTCGGAATAGCAAGCGACGACAACGTAGACGACAGCGCGAGAATCTGGTTCTGGGTAAGACCAGCACTCTTACCCTGTGCAGCGATGCTGACCATCATGTTCGCAATCTCAGGCTCAGTCGCAACAGACTTCGCGCCGAGGTCCGCAACCTGGTTCGCAAGGACAGCGTAACCATCACCAGCACCCTTAGCCGACTCCTGCAAGCCGCCCATCATCTGACCGAAACGACCGAAAGCTGTCGTCGCAGCCTCAACCTCCATCCCAGTCACCGTCGAGAACTGAGCGACAGCCTTGGTGAAATCTTCAAGGTCCTTAGTCGGAATGTTCATCTGCGCACCGAGCGTACCAATCTTCGACAGGTCCGCAAACGACGTAGTAGTCTTCGTAGACAACTCGGTATAGGCGCGCTTCAGGTTATCCAAATCCGCTGTCGTGCCCTGGGCAGTACGCTGCACGTCAGCAAACGCACGCTCCTGTGCGATACCGGCCTGGGTAGCAGACGACACCACACGGCCAAGGCCAGCCGTAATCGCGCCGTAGTACACAGCCATATCACGCGCAGCATAGCGGGCGTTCTCGATAGCACGCTCACTCGCGCGGGCATCATTACGAGCGCTACTTGCGCTCGTCCTCACCAACTGTCGATCAAAGGCACCTTGTGTCTTGATCTTCTCACGCTCAGTACGCGCGGCCTCTGACTCTCGGTTAGTGATGATCTTTGCAGACGCAGCCTCGACAGCCGCCGCGCGCTTAGACTCAGCAGCAGCCGTCGTTGCAGCCGCCTTGATCTCTGCTTGCTCCAAAGCCGTGAGCGCCTGAATCTCAGCAAGACGGGTAGCTTCAGCACCCTTCGCCTTCACCAGGCTACGCTCATCTCGCCCCTTCTGCTTCTGCAAAGGGAGTGCATTGTCCTCGTGCTTGACTGCTGCCTGAGCGCGCAGCTTCTCAGCCTGCGCCTCGGTCTTACGGGCCTGCGACTGGTTCAACGCCGCCTGGGCCTTCTTCGCCTTGTTCTCGGCCTCGGCCATAGCGTTCGACGCAGACGCCACCTCACGCATAGCTGAGGCAGTATCCTTCAGCTTAGCGATGTGATCTTTGCTGAGTGCGTTCATCGTGCGAGTCTCACGGATGAACTGGCGATAAGCCGAGACAGCCTTATCGACACCCGCCGAAAGATCGGCCTTGCTCACATCCCCGGCAGCCTTGTTCAGCGCACCAAGAGCATCAGCCACAGACCGCAGCGCTGTAGCTGATTCCTTCAGGTTCTTGACCTTCGAGCTGTCGAGCTGCAAAGAATCAAGAACCGTACCACCACGGCCAGAAGGAGACTTCAGCGTAGCGACAGCGCTCTGAAGCGAGCCGATCTGCTTTTCCAGAGCACCAATGCTCTGCGCCGCCTTATCCGCGCCAGAGGCATTAACGTCAATGTCAATCTTGATCGACTCGTCTGCCATTCTTGCTCCTAAGAAAAGTCCCTGATACCACCTCAATGATACCAGGGACTCTTCCTACCCAACCTGTTCGAGAGCTTCAATAGGCGTTGGTAGCGACTCTTTCGTGCCGTCCGAATACTCAACAGTATCCAGAACAGTGAACGAGCTTTCACCAGGTTTCGGATGCTTATGCTCACGATACCTATCAAGCTCAGCACACGAGTAGCATGTCGATGTTTCAACATGGAACTCAATCGCGCTATGCTCACTGCGACCGTACCAGAGCGGCGTACCACACTTGTTACACAGACTATCGAGATAGTACTGATAACCAGCGGCCAAAGCTAGGTCAAGGTTAGTGTATTCAGTTTGATCTATTGGCTCCGAGTCCATCTCGTCACCAATCCATGCAGGCACTGACCGAGCAAACATGCCAGGAGCACCAATGAACAATGTCGGAGGCTTACCCTCAGCCCTCGCCGTTTTCAACAAGAGAATCATCCACTGGTTCTCCGGCCTCGACAGTTCCGTCCCCACGAAACGTAGGGTCACTAATCGCTTCCGACACCACGGCACCGAGCTGCTGTGCATCGTTCCACGTACCGCAGATTTCCTGCCACAGGAACTCAGGAAGGTGACCGCGCAGCTCTGCTGCCTCGTCTTCCGTCAGACCCTTCTTCGACTCGCCCGTGGAGTTGTCGATAATTTCGACGCAGGAGCGAGAGATAACGTACTCCATCAAGCGGTCTTCCCGCTCGACGGCAATGACTGCCTTTTCCTCTTCGCTCTTGTTCTTCGTGCTGAAGAACTTGTCCTCCCACACGCGACGCTTCAGGACATTGAGTTCCTTGTTCGACAGTGCGCGCAGACGAAGAGTAATCGTCTCCTTGCGAAGAGCCTCAAGCTCTTCCTGAAGCTCAACACCCGGGGAAGTGTCGGTAATCGAACGAGACATAGGTGCCTCAACGATCTGCGCAGTCTTAGCGATCTCGACCAGTTGGGCGAAACGCTCCGCGTTCTCAGTGTTCAACGGAACATCAATCGTCTTCACGGTCGGCTTGATGGACGAGATAATCTTTGACAGTTCGAAAGCCATGTCTACTCCGATCAGATATGAGAATACCCCCGCACCTCGGAGGTACAGGGGTATTCTAGCAGAGTTGATCAGGCAGTGACAGCCTTGTTCAACTGCATAAAGCCCTGGGGCAGGAAGGGAACCTCAAACTGGATCGGCTTGTCGCCGTCACCCAGAACATCCTTCGGGTTGTCAGGGACAACCTTAAAGGCCGAGAGTTCCTGACCAGCCTCGACAGGGGTGCCCTGTCGGAAGCCGATGCGCTGAACGAGGTAGCCCTCCTTCAGGCCGTCCAGCGTTCCACGCTTGAACAACTGGAAAGCCTTGTCATAGACGCTGGTGTTACCTGGGGCCTTTTGACCCTTAGCGATCTCCTCACGGAAGAAGGTGATGGATGCTTCATAATTCGCGATAGTCGGGGTCTTGGCGTTCCCGGAATCGCAAATGGAGCGAGAATCATCAGTGTCACTATCGGTTGCACCGAGCGTCATGCCCGCCACAATAGCACACGAAATATCGACAGCCTTCGGCGTGCCACCCGTATAGGTAGCCGCCTTAAACAAGTCATCAGTATTCGTGATACCATCAGCCGGAACCCACCAAATGGTGGTGTTCGGACTCAACATCTTCGCCATAATCAGTCCTCCTGATCGATAGTATTGTCGTCTTCAATGGTATCATCTGCACCACAGCAAGACGGCTGAGTTAATGGTGTCTTATCATCGACATGCTCATACATGTCCGGCAGAACCGAAAGCTCCGCCTCGGACTTCTCGCACACGATATTGGTGTACACATTACGCACACGCATATTAGTCTCCTCTATCTAGGTTGACATAGAAAGCCATACTGTGCTGAAAAATAGCCGGACGCAAAGTCGAATCGAAATCCTTAGACGTACCGACAGATGCACCGATATTGATGCCATTTGATCCATCAATCAACACAGCACCAATAAGCTTTTTCTTCACAACCGACACAAGCCGATTGAGAAGCCTCTTATCCTCGCCATACACATCCACGTGGAAGGGGTGCTCATACACATCCAGCGTGTGCCCGGCAACCGACTTGTAACCTCGTAGCTGTCGGTTAATCTCAGCGCCACCGTGGTACACAATATAGAGAGGCACACGCACATCACGAGCAAAAGAATCGAAAACCTCAATACCCTTGATTCCACGCAAAAGAGACAGGCAGGCCTCGTCAAACTCTAGGGTCCGGTCTTTCACTTCAGCCTCCCATAGAACTCTTCACGGAACACAGCCGTCACACGAGGGAGATACTTAGCGGGGATAATACCCTTCGCACTCTTGCTACCTCGTGCCTTGCCACGCAAGCCAGAACGCAGATAGCCAGAAGTTCGATTACCGTAAGTACCATTCTCCTGCCAGGAATAGTATGGCTTTTCGCGCTCCCACTTATGCCAGCCGATCTCGACGGTCTTACCTCCCTTAGACGCATCAACACTGAAGGTGTCGCGCATATAGCCCGTATCGACACGTCGAGGGTCGGTACCAATCAACTGGCGACCATACTCAGTAGAAGCAGCAGCAGCAGCCTTAGCGGCGGCGTCAACCTTCTTCCAAGCGGCGTCGATGATCTTCTTCTTCGCCTTAGCTGCAACACCATAACGGTCGGAATCGACAGTAACCTTAATGCCGGTAACTCGACCGTCGTACCGTACTGTCTTCTTAGTGCGTGCCATGAGCAGTATCCCCTGTCTCAACATCACAAAGCAGTGTTACCTGCCAGTTTAGCGTATCGATCTGGGCATTACGCACAACGAGCTTCAAGCCCTCGACCCTGGTGTCGGTAGGCATTTCGTCTACTTGGAGGCGCATACCTTCACCGAACGACACACGTACAGAAGGCTCACCCCACAAGTCCTGCGACACAAGCTCGTTCTTGTCGAGATGCAAAAGCTGCACACGATAAGCGTGAACACCTGTGACTTCACCGGCCCACTCGCGGTTACGGGCACGCCAGTCCACGTTTGGTGTAATGTTCGCCCAACCCTTCCACACAGGATGGTTGTCCTTAGCTGACAGCCCATTGTCAGCCGTCCAGTCATACGACACCGTGTCAGGGGTTTCGTAGATGGATACCTTCGTATTGGCCAATAACTGCAATGGGTAGTACGAGGCATACAAGAACAAAGGGTGGATATTAGGATTGATCGACAGTGCCACTAGAAGTTCACCGCCCAATCCACAGGCTCAAACGTCGGCTGCACAACATCAAAGCAAAGGTTGTTTTCCTCGTCTTCTCTTGCCTGGGCACGCAACTGCTTAGCGCGTCCGACAATGGCCGCCAGCAGCTTAGCGCCGTCCGTCTGCTTGTCGTCCGTTTTCAAGACAAGCAACTGCAAAGCCTTATCCATGCCAATAGCATCACACGCATCAGCAGCAGCCAGCTTCACATTACCGCCGTTGACAGCAAGCAAAGCCTCGATCTCTTCGTCAGCGAAAAGATAACGTGGCTCGTTCCTTAAATCACGCAAGTCCTCCAACTTACGCAAATCAGGAATAAGGACACGCACCTGTCCGACAGGGGAAGAAAAATCAATATCTCTCATGAAATCAGTATAGCAATACCCCTGTGACTAAAAGCGACACAGGGGTATTGCTAATCAGGCAGGATCAGGCAGGATCAGGCACGCCAGCCGAGCCAATGATACCGTCGTAGCTGACGAGGCCCGCACCGGCAATTTGCCGGATACGGATTTCGATATCGTCGTTGTCGAAGCTGCCCTCGTAGGGGTTAACGTCCCCGCCGCCGATCATCTGACCAGTGGCATTGTGGATACGAAGCTCGGGAGCTTCACGACCCAGCATACCCGTCTTGGCCAGGACAGTCTTGCCATTGGCGCGACCACCCTTCGGAAGAAGAACCCACGCATTGTCGCCGGCGACGACGGAAATCAGATCAGAAGTAACAACTTCTAGGTCCTTCAGAGGGTTAGCCTTGATATCCGTGCGCTTCCCGTTTTGCACACGGATTTCGTTAATCTGAGTGTAGCCCTTAGCAACCTCAGCGAGAGCAGGGTTAGTGACAAGCACGAAGCCTTCAGGCACATAAGTCGAATGACCATCACGAATAGTCGCAAGCGCCTGGTAACGAGCAGCAACAATCGCATTAAACGACAGCGGATAAACGTCGTGCAAAATATCAAGATCACCACGAATGTCCTCTGGAACAGTGGAGAACTTAGCCTTCGTCTTGTTGTAGTCATTGAAGACATCAGCACGAAGAGTCTTCTTAGCAGGGTCAAAGAGCTGCAACAGGACCAAAAGGTCCTCAGTACGCGCAGCGATAGCAGCAGCATCCTTCGGGAAGCGACTAATAACGTTCCATTGATCGTTAATAAACGCTTCGAAGCTGAACTGGACGCGAGCACCGTGCTTAGCGGTGGTAATAAAAGCACCATCCGCCTGGTAGCTCATGGTGGGGTACGGCGTCAACTCAGGCACATGAGGCAGAGTGCCCACAGGGTGCTTGTAGCCACCATTGTCGATAGGGGCCGAGGTGCTATTAGGCTTCAGCGACAGAAGCGAGGAGGCGCGGAAATCCGACAGCAGCTCCTTCGTCGCGATCTTGTCCCAAATCGTCTCATGAGCATCATAATACTCCTGGAAACGAACATTTGCGGCCTTCACAAACATGGGGGCCAACTGGTCAGAGGTGATAGCCTCCTTCAGGCGCGCCTGCGCGAGACGATCACCCTCAAGAGCTTCAGCCAACTGGTTATTGAAATCAGCTTGGTCCTTAAAACGCATGTTAAAGTCTCCCTATCAGGCGTTCTTCGCAGGTGCGAGAACGACCTGCATCTTCTGAGGGTTGGGAGAGGCAGCAAGAGGCTCCTTCAGCCAACCAATAACAACATCAGCACCGGCCTTAACGGTCGTAATCTCAGGCTTCACACCTGCGCCAGTTGCGGCCTTCGCGTACACAGGAGCGCCAGCCTTAGCAGCGGCAATAGACTTGCCGACAAGCTCAAACACGCCACCAGCGACACGCACAGAGGCGTAACCGGGGCCATTCAGGCCGTACGTAGGAGCGACCAGGACATCCCCAATAGTCGGCGTAGGAGCACCTTCAGTCGCCGGGTTAACCTTCGACTGAAGGATACCTGCGATGCCGTTGTCCTTGTTGATGACAACAACATCACCCGGTTCAAGATGAGCCTGCGTAGCATCGACAGGAAGGGAGAGAGTCTTCGAGTACTCGAAGATCTGGTTGTCGTTGACAACCGGAACCTTAATAGGCATGACTGCCATGGTAGTCACCAACCAATCTTTCCGTAAGATTCCTTCAAGGAAACCTCAGTGGACTTGTCTTCGACGGGAGTGGCAGTCGCAGCGACAGCCTCCTTGAGATACGCGCGCTCAGCCTCAATAGCGGAATCAACATCCGCGCCCTTCTTCACAGCCTCACGAACACGCACGACAGCCGCCTCGGGGAGTCCCGACTCGGCAATCTTCTTGCCCGCTTCAATAGCGGCATCGACATCGACAGATGCCTCTTCGACCTTCTCTTCCTCCTTGGACTCCTGAATAGAAGTCACAACGGAATCGAGCTTAGAACCAAGTGCCTCAAAAAGAGCGGCAAACTTAGTCTCAAGGTCGCTGAACTTGGACTCGATCTCCTTGTCCATGCCCGCCTCCTTAGTAATAGAGTTGTTTCGATTTGATTCTAGCAGATCAATAACTGCGCCACCCGCACCAGGTGCAGTAACAAAGTCAACTGAGCGAACACCGGCAAAAACAGGAACAACACCTGTTTCCGCAATTGGCTCGTTGCACCAAGCATTGATGGAAACACCAATATGCTCCCACTTATCCTTGATTACACTATTCACGCCCGAGAACACCTTACAGATGGTGTAGAGTGCACCGTCTTCCCCTACTGTCGCATCCTCAAGGAAGACGCCCGCGTAGTCACGAATAGAGCGCTCAGGGCGCTCCCATTCCTCAGTCTCGGTTGGGTGGTCAATAAACATTTCCGTGCCCGCCTTAAACAAAGGCGCAGACGCAGCCAGGTTCTCAGCAGTGTAAATACCACTCGAACCCTGGCCGGGCACGATAATGCGGATACGGTACTTACCCTCACCAAGAGACTCAGTACCGACAGCGCTCGTGGACTCATGCAACTTATGCATCAGTACTCCTATCTCGGTTGTCGTTTGTACCATCAGACATTGGCCCAACACCTGTTGCGCGCCCGTCTTCAGCATCATCACTCTTTGTCGAACTCTCTTCGCCCTCGTCCTCGTCAGGCAGTTCAGGCAAATCTTCCAACGGCAAAGAGCCAGCAATCTTCAACAACTGCAACACGCCCGAACGCATCTCAATCTGATGCAAAGCACCATTCTGATACGCGAGCGTTAGAGACTGAATACGACGGTGCGTCTGGTCATTGTTAATTGACCCGTACTCAATCGACACCTTGATGCCGAGAGCCATAGCAATCTCATTCAGCATGTCGATATGCAGTTGACGACGCAACTCCAGAGCCTTGAACGTTGGGTCTTCAAGTGCAGTCTCAGCGCCCTGTCGTCCACCTGCAGAACCATCTGTCAACAGCACCGACAGTGGGATGTCGAGAGCAGCCGACACCATGGCTGCAAGAGGCGTGCCAGCCGAGAAGTCGATCCCGGCACCCGCCTTGTTAATTGCCTGGATGTCCTGCCCGGCTCCAATGTTCGCAGTGCCACCGACACCAGGACCAGCCATACGCTGCTGGACGGCCTGTTGCTGCCTGGAGTTGACGCTCGTCGCCTTGAAGGCCAGCTTTGCCAAGGACTTCTCCATGAGATGCGCAACCTCAAGATGTTCCTTGTACCGCTGCGCATACGACATAGCACTCATGAGATCAGGCTTACCGTATTGCTCTGACATCAGCCTGTTCACCGTCGCGTACACGGCAGTCAAGCGCCGATTCACCTTGTAGTTAGACTTAGTAATCTTCACACCCACTCGATCCCACAGCATGTACCACTGAGGGTCACCGCTCACGACGGGGTTAATCAGGAGTGCAACGACATCCCCGGTTACATCATCAGTCGCCACACCACCAAGGCGCATGAGCGGAACAGGCGTAACAGTCTTCGTCGCCTTGTCGATCAAGTAGATGACGCATCCGTCCGTATTGAACGACTGCTCATCACGGACACGGGCCTGGACACTAAAGCACGCCTTCGCGTTCTCATCGATAACCTTGCGGGCCGGTCGCGTCTCACCCTTGTACACAACTGGGTCCGCCCACATATAGGCGTTACGGACAACAAGACCACGCTTCACAATAGGGTTAAGCGTAGCCAAACGACGTGCGCGCGCAGAGTGATCCCGAATCACATCAAGTGTAATCAGGGCATCCGGTCCCTCGACAGCAGACAGTGGTAGCCAGCCAATGTCTTCGCGCTTGAGACGCGCTAGGGTGTCGGAAAAGGCCCCCATAGCCTCTCTAAACGTCTGCTCATACTTCATGTGAATTATCCTATCATGCTAGAAATACAGACAACTCTTCCTCGAACATAAAGTCAAGGAGGTCATCTTCTTCGAGCAGATCATCCGGTGAGTAATATTGACCTTCTGAATCACCGGCCATAATGGCTCCGATATTCTGGTATGCATAAATGACAGCATCGAGAACGTCAGGGGACTTGATGCCGCGCTTACGCATGTTCTCCTTCGATTCGATAAGCAGCGCAGACCCACGGTACTCGTACTTAATCGAAGCGATTTCGTTGTGGAGTTCATCATCATCCGGCAAGAAGACACGACCATCAGCGACAGCCTTAGCGAACTGATCATACATAGCGGCGCGATAGTTGTACCACTTCGTGCTATCCCCTGACTTCGCGTTACCGTGGATTCCGACGACAGACATGCTGGGTGGCACATAATTGTAGATACTATCAAGAACGGATGCACCGACACCAATCGCGTCGATACGAATCTCGACAGCCCCTAGCTCCGTGGCCAGCTCGCCCACCTTGCGTGCAAGCTCAGGCCCGTTCAAGCCTTGGTAGCGGCCATGAATCTTGATGTAGCCACCCTGGTTCGACACGATCACGGAACTGTCGGAACCATAACGGGCAACGTCAACCCCGAGAACAATAGGCATACCCTCGTCCGGCTCCGAGGTGTCGTAGGCTTCCATGGACTGCATAACACGGCCCATGTTGAACAGACCATCGTCCGACACATCCGGGAACTCACCAAGGACACGCGCGACAAAACGGGGATCGTCCTCACCCCATTCTTTCTTACGCGCTTCCACCCAGTCCACCTGCACAAGCCGAGTCGCAACCTCGACAGGTACGACCTCACCCGTGAAATTAGGTGTGTCGTATGCACCGAACTGAATAATATTCCATGAGCGCTCTTCTGGCTTCAGCCGCATCTCCCGCTTGTAGACCTCTGCCATGTAGCACGAGGGGTCATTGGGGTTAGCAATGGCCAGGATTCGAGCGTACTTGTTGGTCGTGATCGCGTCGGCTGCGGTGAAGATTTCCTTGGAGATGCCTCCGGCCTCGTCCATGATGACGAGGACGTACTGGTCGTGGACACCCTGGAAGCCCGACTCGTCCTTATCGTCTGGCTTCATACCAAAGGCGATAGGGTCCTGTCGATCTCCCATCTTCCACGTCGCGTCTGCATTGACCTTGCCACCGATGCCTGCAACAGCCTTGACACGTGGAATCTCTTTCCACAAGACGTTGCGGACCTGTTTCCAGTTTGTCGCCGTCGTGACGACTGTCGTATCATCGACAGGATGAGTGTCTACCCACCAGTTAACAAGGGTGGCTGACAAACGGCTCTTTCCCGCCCCGTTGCCCGTAACTACAAGGGTTTTCTGATGTTCAACAACAGACTGTGAAACTTCACGCTGCTTAGACCACATGAACAGGCCGTGGTCCTCAGCCCACTTGGCAGGATTATTACGCCACACTTCAAGACGCTGGGCATCAGAAAACTTCTTAGCGACAGCACCGAAAGGCAGCATTACTCACCCTCAACTTCCACAGTCGCCTCAAGCAGCGCGGCAGGCTTGTTCACAGCCTGGGAGAACCAGTCAGCCTTATTCGTCTCCAAGGCACGCTTTGCCTTAGCAGACAAGTGAGGGTACATCAGCGCCGTGTATTCTTCCAACACCTGATTGGTGAACGACAGCATGACATTGACTTGCTCCTCTTCAATCACGCGAATCTCATGAGTCACCGTCTGACGCTTCAGGTTCGCAACCTCGGAGATTTCACGCAAGACAGCAAGGACAGCCTGAAGGTTCTGGCCCCAGTTGCCCTTCTCATCAGCAAGACCGAACATCTCGATCTGGCTATAAGCCATATCGACAAGGGCATCAAGACGATCAAGCTGCTTGATGCGCTGGTTGCGAGGCGACAACTCCTGTCGGCTGTCGTAGTAGGACTGCTCGATGATGAACAGTTCCTCAGACGTGAAGCCTGTTGCCTTGATGATTTTATTTCGTTCAGTGCCACGCTTCAGCAGCGACAGGGCCATGTCGCGCTTGCCGCGCAGCTCTGGGTCGTCACTCGTCAGCAAATTGCGCGAGCTGTTCTGCGACATCGTTGAGCACATCCTTCACAGTCTTCTCAAACTTGTTGTCTAGGTACATATACGTACCTGCAATGCCAGCAGCCAAGCCAACTGCAAGGCACGCCAGGAACCAAATAAACAGCATCAATCCTCCTTCGGTACCGAAGGCAAGTCCTCAACCTTCACACCGGCCTGAACAGCAGCGACACGCACAGCATAAGCATGTTCCTTCCACAGGAACGCTTGCGTGCGCAGCTCAGCTTCCAGATCGTCACGGGCCTCTTGGACTTCTCGGGCCTTCTTATAACGATCCACACACATGTCAATAATAGCCTTGATAACAAGGGTTACGGCAGAGACCACGAGGCCCACCAATGCCGTGTTCATACGCTCTCCTTGTTACTCACTAACGGTTGACAAGTATTCCTGCCTTGTCTTATTGTACCGTTCCTCAGCCTTCTCTAGCTTGCTCTTCGGCAGAACCCCTGGCCGATACGAGTACGGCCACACACGCAGAGCACGCCCCAGGAAGAACAATGCAATGATTACTGACAAAATAATAACATGGAGTGGCCAGCGAACATGCGCCGTGGTCAGCACAAACTCATTGATTGACACCAACATGATGCCAAAGACAGCGACAAGTGCGGCGGGGCCTTCCAACCACCAGGAACCCAACCACGCCGAGGGCGCGCCCATAATCCCAGATGCAACCATTAGTACTCCCGCAAGGGTGATAACCCACGGAAGTGAACTGTAGCTAGTAATAAAGCCAATACCGGTAATCGAGATAGCAGTGTAGATAACCACCATCACCGCCGTCACCGACCTTGGCTCTGACATAGTACTCAGTAGATTCTTCATGGCCCTTATTATAGCGAACACCCCCTACCAACAAGTAGGGGGTGTCCACACTAAATGTCACTCAGCGTCAGGAGTGCCATAGGACGGGGCAAGATACGTGCCACCAGTATGAGACGCTGCCAAGAGCAATGCCACAAGGCCCAGCAACTTATCAGCCACATCAAGCCACTGTGCCGACTGCTCAGGGGCCACAAACCCATAAGCGACACCAACGGCCAACAGTGCAGCAACAATGCCGTAAATCGCCTTACGACGTTCCGGCGTCAACACTGCCCACTTCGTTCGGTCCGTGGTCAAGACTTCAGGAACCATGTCCAGTACCTCCTAAGTAGATGTTACTTGGATTCTACCAGCTTCACGATTCCATCATCGTCCTGTTCGACAACGATGCGACCCTTCAACAACTTTCCGTCCTCACCGAAGATCGAGCAAGCACCATCGAGGCGGGTCTGGCACAGGCCGACAGCCATGGCACCCGTATCAGTCAAGAAGTAATCGTCCCCCTGATACGACAGCCATCCGGTACGCATAGCACCATTAGCTTCCAGGTAATACCACTTACCCTTATCCAACTGCCAGCCGGTGAGCATCTGTCCCTTGTCGTTCAAGAGGAACCAATGTTCGCCGTCCTTGATCCAACCGGTCTCCATCTCACCATAGCGAGTGTCGTGGACATTGTGCAGGTAGTACCACTGACCATCAATGTGCTGCCAGCCGACCTGCAACCAGCCACGGTCATTGGCGTAGTACCACTTCTCATTAACAGGGAACCAGCCAGTCTCCCACGAGCCGTCAGCAAGGCGGTACCACCAGCCGCCGTCCTGTGACACCCAGCCTTCCTTGTTGGACAGGTCAGCATCAAGGTTGTCGTAGTACTCCTGTGCCTTCTCGATGTACTCGCCAGCGTACTTATCACGCAAGGAAGCCGGGCAGGCAGTCGAGTAGAAGTCCGAGTGGGGGAACACATTGGAGCGCCACTCAGGGCGACCAAGACCATACGCTCGACAGATAGCTGCGGTCAGGTGCGCGCCCGCGTCGATGGTCTCATCCCCGACATCCCATCCGCCCTCAGCACCAGAGCAGTTGGCGTGCTCGATGCCGATACTCTTCTTGTTCACACCAGGGCAGTGCCATGCTGTGTCGGAATCATGTACGAATTGGCAAATGTTGCCGTCGATGTCAACGTTGTAATGGGCAGAAGTCCCATTATTAGTGAAGGCCCCATACACACCAGCATGTGTCATAGCCTTACCTGCGTTGTGGTGGATGACAACACGATCAAGGGCGAAACCACCTCGCCCTTCATCGAAGTTGTTGATCCAGATGTTATGATCGGCAATCAGATCAGTCCAACTAATCATCTCTTAATCTCCCAAGGACCCATATACGACTGCTCAGCATTGATGACTTCGGTAAGGGCTTGAATACCCTCGTCTGTCACGAATACTTGCCTATGATGATTCTTCCGCTTCCCGCCGTTGGTAACGACAGTGCGCACTCCGAGAAGGCCCTTAGCCTTCTCAGTAGGCATCTTAGACTCATAACTGCGCTTCAGGTACCCGGCACGACACAGGCACCGAATGACCTTGATGGGGCCGATCTCAAATGTTCGCGCGAACTCCAACAGACTTGGTTCCATCACGCACCGTCCACTTCTGTGAAGTAGTCGGCGAATGGGTTATCGCCTGGCTCTGAGAACTCCATGTCGATAGTTGCAGCCTCCGCATCGACAGGACGCAAAATGTCCTTCGGCTGTCGAATCGACTTGAGGACCAAGGTCCAGTCAACTGGCATATAGTCTCCCAACATGATCATGTCCTTGATCGTCAGGCTCCCGTTCACCAACTTAGTATGATAATAGCGTGCGGAAGGCCCACCGATAAGTTCCCCATCCTTCATGATCGACAGGCCTGCATCCTTAAACTGCTTAATCACAAGTTCTCGAACGAAGGCAACACGTGTTTCGACATCCTGTGGGTACTTGCCGCCCATCCGGGTGGCACGTGCCTTAGCCATGCGGGCGCGCGCTTCTTCGAGCTTAATAGGGTCTGTAACCTTAGTCATTCTGTGTCTCCTTCTTCAAGAGGTCCGGCCGGAATCCAGACCAGTGCTTCTTAATATGCTCATCTTCACCTTCACGCACAACGACGACAGGGGCCTGCTGATAACCAAGTGCGCGGATAAACGCCAGTGCAGCCGCATCTTCCGTTACGTCGAAGCTTTTGAAGGGAAGGCCCAAAGACTTCAGCTTGCGATACGTAGCCGTACACTGGGGGCAGCGGGGCTTGGAGTAAACGTTGATCATTAGTTGATCCTTCCGGTTGATCCGAAACCACCCTTTCCTCGCTTCTTATCTACTTGGATGGGTGGTTGTGAGTAGAGGGACGAGGTGCCCTCTAGCCTGACAATGACGATTTGAGCGATACGCTCATGTTCTTCCAGCACGACAGGGGTGTCCTTGCTCATGTTCCACAGAGCAACCATGACTTCACCTTCGTATCCGGCGTCGATAACACCGACACCGTTGGCGAGGAGCAGTCCCTTCTTGCTCAGTGACGAGCGGGCAAAGACAAGGCCGACAGAGCCGTCGGGGATGTCATGCTTATCTGGGCAGTACCCTGTTGGTACGAAGACGGTCTCACCCGGGTAGATGATGACAGATGTCTTCGTAGAGAGGTCGAAACCAGCATCATTATAGTGCTGTCGTTGTGGTCGCATTGGTTCTCCTTTGTGTTAACTATCAAGGCAAGATAGAGGGCCAGCACCAAGCAGCACTGGCCCTCTACTCATGTGTCAGCGAGTCTTGCCGTATCGGCCAACGCACCAGGCCACGGTCACGGTGGCTGCACCGAACAGCAGCGACAGAATCCCGATCACAGCAGCCTCGGAGGCAGCACCAGTCTTGGCCAGCTTGGCCTTCGGGGCCTCAATCGTTGGCGCAGGCTTAGGCGCCGGGGCCGGTGCAGGCTTAGTCGGTGCAGGGATAGGCTCGATCTTGCAGGGCGTCCGGTCCTTGTCTCGGTCAGGGTGGATCGTGCAAGGGGTCTGTGTCGGCGTGGGCGTCGGCTCATCCGAAGGCGTGGGGGTCGGCTCGGACGGCTTAGAAGGCTCAGGGGTCGGGGTCGGCTCAGTAGAAGGGGCCGGTGCAGGCGTAGACGGCTCAGGTTCCGGGGTAGGGGTCGGCTTCGGGTCCTCAGAAGGCGTCGGCTCAGGCGTGGGGGTGACACTTGGCTCCGGCGTAGGGGTCGGCTTCACAGAACCGTTACCGTCGGTGCCACCATTGGACTTAAGAGTCGTAGTTGCTTCGAGCTTCATGCCGTTGACCTCGGCACGGTTGGTAACCGAAGACTGACCCTCGGCCACCTTAACCTGCTCCGGCGGGTACGTAATGCACACCTTCGCACCTTCAGGGGCAATGAATCGAATCGTGTTGTTATCAATTTGAGACGCTGTAACCTCCACGGTCGTCGCAGGGTCCCAGGTCGGGCCGGTCGCGCACTTCACGTACGTGTTCAGGTGGGTGTCAAAATCCTTCACCGTATACACGGTGCCACCATTAGCGATCCACTTAATCGCCCACCCGACAGTTCCGTTGGAATTAGTCCAACCGAACTTAAGATTCTCTGGGCGGGCATATTCAAAGTGCGCCGGTGCCTCACAGTCATTCGTGCAGGTACCGGTTCCCTCGGCGTCACCCCACACGATCTTCTTCACGGCCTCGCCGTTGAGGGTGATCGTGCCCTCATCCGTGCCGACAGCCTTGTCCTGGAGGCGGGCACGCGCCCACCAGGTTCCCTTCACGTCCGTCTTGTCCTTGTAGGCATCTGGCACCTCGTTGACCTTGCAGGTCAGCATCGCCTGGTCGGCGGTGCACTCACCGACGACAGTGCCGTCACTAAGCATGAAGGGGAAAGATGCAGCCCACGTAAACGGGGCACCGCCATTCGTCGGCTGGGTCGAGACCGTGAACTGCTGGCCGACGGCCAGCCTCTCAGTAGACCACGTGCCAGCCACGTTGACCTCGCTAGAGGTCTGTCGAGACGAGGACGTTGCCTTGGTGACCTCGGCCTTGATCTCAGGGGTGGTGTCGGCAGCGTAGGCTGCTGCCGGGGCAATCATCAGTAGTGCGACACCGGCTGTCGCAAGAAACCGCTTCATTGTTAGTTGTCCTTTCGTAGTTGTCTGGGCTGACAACATTTAGTGTAGCTGACAGACCGAGTAGTTTACGATAGATAATCACGTGACACTGCTCACATAGTATCATCCCCCTACCGAGGGTTAGTCGATAGGGGGATGAGTCCTCACGCTTTTTGAACCCGCGTGCAAGGCCGGTACTTGGAAGGCGAACCCTCCCGTACCTAATCCCGAGATCAGAGGCGCGCTGTCTCGGGCCGCTTATCACAGATGGTCGAACGGACGATGCTCCAAAATCTCTTCCATCTTATGACCAGGAATGGTGTAGACACCAGGCGAGACGACACCATATGTCATCGGGGTAACCATCGTCACAGGAGCCTTCTCGACAATGCCCTGGTCAAGCAGAGCGATAAGCTCAGGGTCCTGCGTGGTGATCGTGTAGACACCCGTACGGGCCTCTTGGGTGATGGTGGTCTTCATCTCGTCGTTCTTGATGAGAGATGAGTAGCTACCATCGAAAGCCTTACCCAGCTTGACTGCCAGATCAACGATAGACATCGTTCCTCCTAGATTGTTGTTACTGGGCTAGTGTATCAGCCCCAGATGATCTCAGCGTTCTTGTCATTCGTACGCAGAATGTATGCTAGTTCTGCATCTTTGAACTTATAGCCCCAAGATGATACCCAGTAATCTTCGGAACCTTCGATACCTTCCGAGACACGCAAGAAGAATGACGAGTTAGTCTGAATCACACAAGGGGCTTCACACTCATCGATATAACTGATAACGCCGTTCTTATCCCTAAAGGAATCCCTGGTCGTGTGCTCTTCTTCAAGTTCGACACCTAGCTTGGGTGCGATCTTCTTCAGCAGCTTATCAGCGAGTTCATCAAACTGCTCATCAGTTAACATTGTTAACTCCCTTCAGCGCCCAATCGAGACTTTTATTGAGTTCTTCCATGGTGGAGCACCACTGGGCATCCTTAAGAACAGCAAACAGAAACTCCTCCCAGAAGCGGTCACCTGGAAGATGAGCGAAATACTCGCCTTCTTCAATAATCTCTGTCGGCTCCTTGAACTCAGCGTCATGCAACCAAGTTGTGAACACTGGAAGGTTGATGTCGATGGTCGTGAGGTGCCCCCAGTCAGACCACCAGCCCTCAATAGTGTAGCTTTCACCGTAACTGGAAGTAAGGGTGTACTCAGGGTGGTCAAGCATACCTGTGTACATACACATATCACATGAACCATCAGTGTCTTCATATGTATTGGAATCAAAGTCCGTAAGACGCAGTTTCATTTTGTTTCTCCTTTCGAGATGTTTAATGTCGTGCTGCTACAGGACTCGAACCTGCAACCTCTGAGTCTTACTCAGTGCTCTCACCAAATTGAGCTAAGCAGCTCGTTGCCTGACCAGGGCAACCCAGCCATTCGATGAGTGTGTCTTGGTCATGACACTTTGTGCTATCGAGCAAACTCATCGTCAAGTGCTCCCAGACTAGGACTCGAACCTAGTCCGACAGGGCCAAAACCTGCCGTGCTGCCATTACACTATCTGGGATAAACCCAGGCAGTCCCGGAGGACGCCTGGGAACTAAGTGTTGCATATGCAACAGCAGGCAATACTGCCCGTCGGAATGGTGAGACTCGAACTCACGGCCCCCTGGTCCCAAACCAGGTGCGCTACCTACTGCGCTACATTCCGTTGGAAGGGGATGCTATTCGGACGACAGAAACACACACTAAAAAGAGTCGTCCCTAGGGTGCTACCCCGCACGTGATCCCCCGATCACGACGGCTGGTCCATCCTCTTGGCCAAAGAGGCAGGCGACAAGGCCTAATCATCCAGCATTGTCCAGCCGCTTGGTGGTCCCCTTGGTGAGAGTCGAACCCACACTCCTTTCGGAACTCGATTTTGAGTCGAGCGCGTCTGCCTGTTCCGCCACAAGGGGTAGTGCCTCCCAATGTTCACCGTCCCTTACTTGTAGGGTTTTGAGAGGCTATTCAGTTGTGATGTGTTCAGTATAGGGCCACTCTTTCTGAACTGTCAACCCTATACCACGTGACGTGCGTCACTCTGAAGTGTTGATGAGCGTCGCGATGTACAGGTCTTCAGAAAGCAAGATGCTGACGATATCGATGCTTTGAAGCACAACCTTACTATCACCGATGCCAGTACGGACCCAGCACTTACTGCGAATCTTCAGAAACGCACCGTGTCGCTCTGTGATGATAACACTACCAGTGCTGGTGATCGACTCCAACGCTTGTGCTGTTTCGATTGCTACAGTCCGCCCATAACCGTTATAGTCAACACTCCAAACACTGAGGTCATCAATACCTGTGTTGCGTAGCTTGATGTTGTCGTCAATCAGCTTATAGTAGAATTCTTGAAACGTATCATTGCTCATGACTGCGCCCCAGGATCAACAATCGTAGCGACATGCCCACCATTATCACTCTCGGTAATGATGAACTTGAGAATGTCAAGATCATGAACCACACGATCCTCACCTGTAGTAGGTTCAGTCCAGTTCTGGTCGTTGATCTTCAACCAGACACCATGTTCATGCGTGATAATCACGCAGCCCTTCGGTGTGATAGCAGCGAAATCTTTGCAGTCCAAGACTGTAGTCGTCTCCCGCTTACCAAAACCTTCGACATACCACACACTAAGATTGTGAATATCCCAGGTGTGCATCGTAACGTGGTTTTCTCGCGTCTTGTTGTAGAACTCGATGAACTCCTTGTTGTCGCTCATTCTTTCTCTCCTTCCTTTAGTTCAGGATATTTCCACTCATAAATGTCCCCATAAGTGAACTCAATGATACAATCTTCTCGCTTACGTCGATGTGAAGCCCTATGGCTCGCAATGCCTAGATAGTTAAACTTCCTATCACAGGTATAGCAGTGGCAATCTTTAGTGGTCCGTGCTCGCATTTTCCACCTCCAAGATAATTGCCTTCTTACCGCTGTTGTTGATCAAGTACGCAAGCTCGTAGCTGTACAGGCCAATCATTACGACCTGGTTATATACATGCCACAAGTTGTGTCCGCCCTTCCGCCAGAACGTAACACCATTCCACTTCAGCTTCTTCACTGTCTTCAAGTCTGTGTCGCCGAAGATTGGGATATCGACGACAGTCCCGTCTTCTGGCTTTGCATTGTCGCAAGCTTCGTAAAGCAGATCATAGATTTCGCTCGCGCTTAGCATTAGTCTTCCTCCAATGAAAGTAGTCCTTCAGCATAGCCAGCTACCTTAAACCAGCTCATGTTAGACGGGTTGCTTTTATACTCGCTAGACGCAATGTCAAAAATCTCCTGGAGCAGAGATTGTCCAAATGTCGCCATTGTTTCTCCTTTCTTCGTGGCTGATGTATTTATACTAATGCTCTCTACCGTCGCCTGCCAATTACTACCAACGTGACATGTACCACATCATCGTGAGGGCAAAATAAGACCCCCGCATGTGGCGTCATGCAGGGGTCTTATCAGATGAACAATCAATACCTAGTGTACCACGCCAACAAGAGATTGTGCAGCCACTAGGACTTGTTCATCCAGTCATAGATGATAGCCTCTGCGACATCCTGTGGAAAGTCATAGTCTTTCGAGTAGTCAGGATACAGCTCATCGACAGCCTCTTGTATATCCCACCAGCCTTCCCAGTTATCGACACCCAACCAGTTGCCGATCTTCATCTCCACTGCCAAACCATAGACCTCGCGCAACCATTCTTCAGTGACGATGAACTGACCATCGCCAATGTACTTGATGCCTTCCATTATACAAGCACACTCCAATCTTTGTTGTCATCCTCAATAAGCTTAGACACGACAGCGGCGGCAACTTCACGCGGCGTATCACCATAACCAGGGTAAACCTCTGGGATTCGCTCACACCACAAATAGTGATACCCCTGGTCATAGAACTCCACGAAAAGCTCATTCGTCATAAGCTCTTGAAGTCTCTCCTTGGTAACAACAAACTCGTCATCGCCAATGTACTCTATCCCATCAATTAGGCCCCCAGCTCGAATCATGGCAGCACCTTCCATCCTTCACCGTCTCCGATGTCTTTCAACATCCCAGCGTCAGAGTGAACCTGGCTAAACCACAAGACCTTCCCATTAACCCAGTAGTACTCCATGTCCTCACCGATAGACTTCAGATAACGAATGTCATCAGGGTCGATCAGGATGGTTCCAGGTGCAAGCCTGTGGAACGGAAGCTGAAGGTCATTGAAATTGATAATCATTCTCAGTTCTCCTTTGCTTCAACAAGACGATACTTAGCAATCGCATAGTCATCCTTTTCTTCTCGGGCGAACTGCCCAATGCGCCCAATGCCGCCCCAACCCATCTTCTCAGACAGGTAAGCATGAACAATCGGGTACTTCTTACGACCGCCGGTTTTGATGCTGCCAGTCTTCTTGTTGAAAATCACGTAGATTTCCTCGGCAGGATTAGTCATTGTTGCCTCCACTCGTTTGCATGTCGATATCAGGAAGGACCGTCTCAGGCCTGAAGGCAACCTTGTAGTGGAACGTATCGACAGACGAGGCATCCATCTGCTCCACGAAGTAGGTCACATTATCACTAATCCCGAGATAGTGCTTCTTGAACTCGCCCTCACCCGTCTTGCAGGTGACTTCGAGCTGCAGGTCTTCCTTGTCCTTCGTAATCGAGCACAAACCCTCAATCGACAGAAGGTACTTATCTGTGATGCCATTGACGAATACAACACGGCGCATCACCTTGAAGTTATCACTGTCATAGCTAATGTTCCGCGAAGCAGTATCAGCCGCGCTACACGCACCGAGCGACAGGGCCACAGCAACCACAGCGACACAGCCAAAAATCTTCTTCATCATTTTGTCTCCTTCGTAAAGAGGTTCATAATGTCATGATCTTCCGAGTACTTCTCCAAGAACAGATTGTTAGCGACAGCCAGCAGCCCTACAGGCTTAAGATCGTTCTCCGTATCAAGGAAGAAGTCACAGTACTTAACGAAACGGTCGTCCAGCAGCGTGTCCCCGTTCTCAGTGTCCAGCACCGTTTCCAACGCCTCGTTATGCCGCTTGACAATATCGTCCGACACCGCCTCATGGAAGCTAACTGACTGTGCCTCCTCCTTCAAGTGGTTATTACCCTGGATGGTTTCAATGAAGTCCGCCATGCCCCCCCAGATGAAGGACTCATCTGCTGCAGCAAACCACCCGCCAGAGGTCTTCACGAAGCTGAAAGTGCCTGGCATGAAAAACTCAAGATCGACAACCCAGCCGGAAGGAAGCGCATCGAGAGCGGCCTCAAGGACCTCCGTGTTGTGGACCAGATCAATGTGATCTGTATCGACAGTAACCAGCATTACTTATTCTCCTTATCTTTTACGTAACGCCACGCGCTGTCAGCACCGTCAAGTATGCCAAGAACATGTGGATTCTTACTAAATGACCCCAGATCGAAGTTACCAATAAGACCGTCGAAGAAACCCTCAACGTAGTCTTTCTGCCACTTGTCGAACTGTTCCTTGCCAATACCGGCAATGTCAGCTTCCGACAAGGCCCTGTTCAGAGCGTTCTTGTAGCCGTACTCATCCGACAGGGCAACTTGTCGTACTTCTTCAAGCTTGTCGATAGCTTCCTTTTCACCGACAACGGTGAGGTAGTGGGCATCCCCGGTATACGTAAGACAACCAAAACCCTTAGCAGTATGCTCCAAGGCCTCGCCAATAATGTCTTCAGGATCGAAAGAGCAATACTCTATCTGAGCAGGGTGGGCCAGCTCGATACCATATTCCTCTCGCAGCACGTCATTAGCGAGGACGAAATCAGCCCTACGGATGAACCGCGCTGCTAGTTCAACTGCATTCCTCATGACACCACCAGCTTCACAATGTACGTAATTGCAACACCAGCCGCACCAACACAAGCCATAACATCTGGCCAGATTGGAACATCGGTCTCCCTCTTATACCAGGCCAACCAAGCCCATGCGGCGCTAACAAGCGACCACACAACAATGTTAAAGATAATCATGAAATGCTCCTTTCAATAGTAACCTGTCTGTCAGTTGGGTCAACCTTGACCCTCAAAAAGTAAGCATAAGGTTCTTCCCGCAAAGGGACCTCGATCTCAACCCCGAAAGTCTCTGATTCGTCCCAATTTCGGTCCAAGGAGTTCAGAATAGCAAGACGAGAGTGAATGGGCACATCAGTGCAAAGTGCGGCAATACACTCTGGCGAGAACTCAAACCCCTTTGTTAGCTTAGCCATTAGTAAGCCCTATGGATCAAATGGATATTATCACGGTGATGCATAATGCTCACAAACATCTGGTTATCTGTGAACTTAACTCCGTAACAGTTCACCCAGTTATCGGGGAGGCGCATCCATTCTGTGTCAGCGACAGCAATGACAAACCCTATAGTCATAGTCTGTAGACTATAAGGTGTTTGAATGGTGATGCCAACTAGATTACCTTCTGCATCGTGCAGGTGCAAAGGGTCCTCGTTCTTGTAAAGAACCTCCTGCATCAGTATTTCGAGGTTCTTTTGCTCCTCATAAGCTTTATTGCGTTTGAGAGTAAGATCAGTGTACTTGATCAACACCTCTTCAATGTTCATGTTAGTCTCCTTTCTGTTAGTTAGCCGAACAACCGGTGTCCAGGGTCGATGACCTCGTATGCATAAGTGCGACACAGCTCTTCAAAGGTGTCTTCGCTGTAGTAGTTCCCCTTGTTGTCCAACCAGTAGTAGGTCAGCTCACCAAGGATCAGGAAGAAGCTCTTGTTGACGCGTTCGACACGCACGCACGCACCACTGCTGAGGCTTCGTAGAGTGCTCATCAGCGATACCCCGCAATCCATAGGCCGCCCTGAATAAACATCAAGACCCCGAAGGTGAGCATCGACAGCCCGGTGCAGCCACAGAAAAAGCAGATAGCACCCGACGTGAAATCCTGGTCCCAGACTTCATAAGCAACTGCGGCACAAAGGACTGTGACAGCGACACACATAAGAGCAAAGAGGCAGAAAATAACGCCAAGCACCATCACATCACCTGAAAATCGTAGTCACTGAGGTAGACCAGCTCGGTGTCTTTGGCGTTTGTGAGTTCCTCAAAAAGCTCCTCACACGTCAGGATAGTCCCGTTAGAGCTGACCCACCTGTCATCCTTGATCGACAGGTAGTTAGGCATGTGGAACTCCGTCGTAACAACGACACCCCCGGGCTTGCTCGACAGATCGCTGGGGCTGGTGATTGCGAATGTGCGGTTGTCGAGCTTCTGCCGAATGTAGAACATTGGCGGTGTGTCAGGTTCAAGCTCCTCACGGGTTTCTTCGATAACCTTATCGAGTGTGCGCTGCGCCTTGACGGATGTGGGGTCGTTAGTGTACAAGCACTTAGGGCAGTTACAAGACATTGTTGTTTCTCCTTTCGTTGTTGATGTTATCAGTATAGAAGGGGAAGGGTCGTAGGTCAAGAGGATACAGTGTGACTTGACCCACCCGTTACCCTCCGAATACGCAAAGGGGTATGACACCCCCACCAACTTTACACTCCTATAGCATTTGATTTTTTACTTGTCAAATCGAGGCCCCAAAATCCGATGTGTCAAGTGATTCCCCCTCCCAGTCCCCTCCCTAGCCCCAGACCAAACCCAAATGCATACCCAGACCAATTTTGTGACCCGGGCCACTACGTACCAGCACGAAATTAACCACCAGACAATTAATAAAAGTTAGGTTAGCCTAACTAAACTAACACCTCCCTAACTACCCAACCCATAACTTAACTTAGGTCTACCTAACCTAACTTGCCAATGGCTTACCCGATCAACCTGCATCAATCAACACGAAGTGCAACCAACTAACTGCTCGCTACCCCCGGAAACTCGCTCTCACGAAATACCTCCCTAATTTTCCTACACACAAAGTAAATTACATACCTAGCAATGTAATTACCCGCATAATCTGTATGTAATACCCAAAGATAAGAATAATGTAAAGTACATATAAACAAGAAGGTTTCTATGATAATGTAATATAGGGGTATAGTATGTATATATATATTATAAGTATGTAAAAGTAAAAGCGTCAGATCATAGACGACAGTAATATACCCCCGGGGGGTATCCTTATTGAGAATGATTCTCATTATCAGTTCTCACCCTCCCTGAATTGTCCTGTCATTTACGCTAAGCCCCTCTCAGCGACTTTTATCCCCCTACCTAGGCCCACATACTACCCGCACCCTGAAACTCGCTCCTACCCCCTTCCTGACCCCTTAAACACCCCCTCCCACCTCAACGCACCCTCCCTAACCGCCAACTCCCTCGCACACACACGCGCGTATAGCACACCAAACCCAACCATGCAACTTAAACCACATCTTGAGATGTCAAGACAACACCAACCGTCTTGACACCTAATGAGTGCCCCTGTCGAACGTAGCCTACCCCCGTGATGTGACGCAGAACACGTTTTCTCGTGTTGACACGCTGACAGACCTGGTGCTAAGCTTAAGTCATCGGCAAGGGAACCAGCCCAAAGCCCCTCCCAACGAGGCGCGGCGAGATGCCAGGCGAGTACCTTAGTCCGAATGATGTTTGTGAACTGAATTACACACGGGGGCAGGGCTTGCACCTTGCCGAAAAAGTCGGCAACTTTTTCCATCGCCTGTGTCGGCTAGGGTGTGAACACACTGAAACTTTACGTTCGGTCAGTAAAATAAGTGTGCACACATGCCTAGGGCCGCTAGAATGACTTTGTACTGACAAAGTGGCGAGTTCAATTCTCGCACGGCTCACCAAGATTCTGAACAACCAAATGTGACACGGTTCACACGCTGTCAGCTTGACATGGCCCCCAGGGTCCGATAGACTGTAGTCACAAGGTCAAACACTACACCGGAAGGTCAACTACCATGCTCATGCTGTCCGACCCCACCACCAACCGCCTGCCCGTGCTCCCGCTCCCGTTCCCCGACTATGGTTGCCTCAAGCACTTCTTCTCGCACGTGCCCGGCTTCGACGCCTATGACGCCGCCAAGTGGGCACAGCGCGCCGAGCGCGCGTGCCATGGCGACCGCACCGCGCTGGCTCAGCTTGACGCCGCTGGGTTCTCCCTGATGGTCACCACGCGACTCTGATCCCCTCGCCCGGCCCCCTCCACCAGGGGCCGGGCACCCTCCCCTACACACTCAAGGAAGCATTGTGACTATGGCTAGGCTCGCACGTATTGAAGTGCGCGAACTTGAGCGCGCCGAAAGCGACGGCTGCTACCTGCCGATTCGCGATGCCCGCGAATACACGCTGCTTGCCGGGGCTGCCCGGCGTGAAAGCTTCAAGACTTCAAAGACGCGACGTTTCATAAGGCACTCAGCATTGTTAGCCACATGTGCCACACGCATGGCCTTACCGACGCAAAGCGCATTGAGATTCAGTCTGCCCTAGACGCACTTGTTGAAGCTATCAAGTGATCCACATCACAGCCTAACAAGTTGACAACCACCTAGCACCGCTGCTAGGCTGAAAGTACAAACCAAACCACACAGAAAGTGAAAGCATCATGAGAATTCAGTCTTGGTCAGAGTGCTTGCAGGCCGCACGCGACTTTGCCGGTCATTACGCGGGTGACTTCGACATTGAAGCGCTGGCAGAAGTGCTTTTCGATTACGATGCGAGCACCGACGCCTATGCCGAGCGCGAGTATACCGACGACGATATTCAGGCGTGCGACGTGAGCACCTGGCAAGATACGTGCGAGCCTACGGAAGATGGAATCATGCTGTTTGAACGCTGGTTCCAGTCCAACCTGGGACCCGTCCACGTGGGAGCGTGGGAGAGCACCGACGGCCATGTGTCGCTCACGCTTAGCACTGTTCGGGACGGTGGTTATGACATGTGGGAGCCTAGCTCCAAGACTGTCGCCGATACCGACAAGCCCTCCACGTGGGGCGAGCTTGACCAGGCCTATGGTTCCCGCGTGGCGTGGGAGTCCGATCTGGCAACTGTCGAACGCATGATTAGGGAGTCCTAATCTCAACATCCCTGCATCAATGGTGATAAAGCCGGGTTCGATCCCCGGGCGGGGAACGATGCGCAACAAGGCGTACACACCAACACACCGAAAGGTAGAAACATGGCACACACATTCAAGACCGATCCCTACTGGGTTAAGGAAGCGCGCGGGGAAGCATGGCACCCCTCCCAGTTCGCCCGCTACGGGTCCGCGTACACCGCCCACCGCCGGGACCTGTCGAAGCGCATTCGCGCCCGTGAGCGCCGCGAAATGGACCGCATCATGCGTGACCTGGAAGCGTGGGAGGGCTACTACCCGACGGGTAACAGCGTGATTAGGGAGTTCGATACCGAGACTAACGCGCACGCTTGGTTCGGGTACTAGGCCAACAACCAACGGGACGGCGGCCTAACCGTCGCCGTCCCCTCAACACAGAAAGTTAGAACAATGGCTTACCGCACGTGTACGCTAATTGATCACGTCTCGTTCAAGTTTGAGGCGTTTCCGATCCATAACGGTAAGGCGGATTACAACGCCTTGAAGCGCTGGTTTAAGTCTATCCCAGGATACGATACGTTTAGCGCTGCTAAAATGGCGACCACAACCCAGCTTGTTATCCTGGGTGACGCAAAGCAAATGCGCGTTCTCACCAAAGCTGGCTTTGACCTAACATTCAACTAAGGGGGAGAAAGAAAATGAGCATCCTTGACGATATCAGCAACGCAGCGTGGGACCTGGAACGCGGTTCCCTTGGCGAGCTGACGCCTGTCGCACGTAATTTTACAATTGTCCGGGACATTCCACCGGCCAACTCAAACATGGTTAGCGTCTATCGTGTGTTCTCATACGAGACATGCGTGGCACATGTGTGCAAGACTTTTGAGGATGAACTGCTAGTCCTTGTCAAGCGGGACGCATTTAACCATTCGACAACCACTAGCAAGCACGTGCGGCGGTTCCTTAGTGCCCTTGTCGCGCGTATTGACTGGGACGCACTTTACAAGGCGTGCAATAAGGCTTGCGACGGTGGAACTTACTCCAACTCATTCGTTAACGTGAGTCAGTTCACATACTGACAGCTTGACAACAACCAACCAACAACCTACACTAGAAACAACAGAAAGTGAGAACACAAATGCGAATCAACAAGGACACCTTGAATGTCGTCAAGACCGTTACCGCCGCTAAGATCACATTCAAGAAAATGGGCGTCGAATATCGGGACAACGCCGAGATGTTCGCCGCTATTGACGCGGTAGTCGCCGCCCTGGACGGCCTGGCAGATGCGGCCATTGCATCTGAAATTGAAGCCTAGTTGACTAGGCATCCCGGCCTTAAAGGTGAGTTTTAGACTGGTTCAATTCCAGTGCCGGGAACGACGCGACACAAACAAGGCGTGTCGCACAAACAGAAAGCGAAAGCACGATGAAAGACACAACCTACGCAACCGTTACCCGTTGGGACGAATACCGGACGCCGAGCGGTCGTTGGTCCAAAGTGCGACACAACGAGAAACGGGAAGTCTTCAAGCCACACAACCTGTCATATTTCTTCGGGGCTAAGTTCCCGGGTGAGCGACGTGAGTACGGCTACTTTCAGCAAGGTTACCTGCCACACCACGTGACCATCCCGTCCCCCGATGGGCAGATGCGCTGGGTTTACACGTTTGACTACTACACCGGCCCGCGTGAAATTACCAAGTACGAGTACGAAAAGTGATAACAATGGACAACGAATACGCATACAAGCTTGCTAAGGCCCTGGTTTGGCCTGAGCTTACTGTTGAGTTTGCAGCGGCAGTGGTTAACGGCTGGGTGAACGGTAGTACCATTTGGGACGAAACCTGTACACTCACGGGTGGCTGGGGAAATGATGCAGCGGTGTTCCTTGCATGGGACAAGATGGGGCGCCCCGACGAATGGGAATACCTACCTGGGGACTACGATCTGGAACGGGACCCTGCCCGTCGCCGTAACATGGTCGCCAACGCCCGCATCTCGGCTATGGCCGAGTGTGTGGCAGATGCACTATACAGCGTTGTTGACGAAATTATCGTGAACGAGGGCTGGAAGTGCATCCCCGCTACCGAAATTGAAACGGATATGCACGGCATTGGGTGGTTGGAGGAGGGCTGTGACGCCCTTGACTGCCATGTCGAAAGCTACCTGTTTAAGCCGGATGGGAAGTGAGAGTTAACATGTTGCCTAATTGGTATGGTATCCCCGGTATCGGCTTTGAGTGGCGTGGTTCCCAAAATGACCCTATGTTGCACTACAAGGGGCATGTGTTTAACGCCCATGACATGCAAGATGGGTTGTGGGAGAACTATCGGGACGATTTAGAAATGGGCTATACGTCCCTTGAGTGGGAGGAATATGTCAGGGACAACGCAACTAACTACCTTGACGATGCACTATTTTTTGAGCGGGAGGAATGGTAACAACATGATTATGCTAGGTATTATCGGACTCGTTGTCACTGTTGGCCTTATCTATATGGGCTTTAAGGGTGACTCTAACCTGACATGCTTCCTGGGTATCCTGTGTGGCGGGATGGTGGGACTCTGTAGCGTTATTCATATTCTTTACGTAATGGGGATGGTGCGCTAACATGTGGGAAGAATTGCTAAGCGTCATTAGCGACCGTCACTACCCGCTAGAATCAATGCAGGAAAACGTGGCAGGGTATGTTGACCTTAAGACAGGGTGGGACCTGTCGCTGATTAACCCGTGGTTTACTGAACGTGGCTATGAGTTTGTAGGCTATCTTGGCCTGTTCTCTGAGAATGAGCCTAGCGGCGTGTACGTTAACGTAGGCGGGTACGTATGGTGTTGTCACACTAATGCCGCTGACAACAGTCTATGGTGGTATTCCGATTACGTGACGGGTTGTGGGACTACTACCCTTGACGATTTTAAGTACTTGCATGGGTACGTGCACCAGTTCATTTGGGACAACGACACAAAGACATGTGAAGTAATCAACATGGCAGAGTGACCAACAACCTGATAGACTAGACACAACAAACCAACCAAGCGAAAGCGAGAAACAAAAAATGACCATCGAACTTACCCAGACTCAGCACGCGCACACTATCACTGTTCCCGACGAATGGGAGTACAACGGACAGACTTTCCAAGTGTGGCAGGATGACTGTGCAGAGTGCCCTATCAAGTGGCTTGACGATGCAAGCGCACTTTGCGTTATCGGTGGGCCACATGGATGTATCCTCCACAACCCAGCCGACACTAATTGCCCCGCAATGTGGGAGTTTGATAACTTCCATGAAGAACACGGGCGCATCCCCACGCAGGAAGAATGGGGGGCACTTTGCCCTGATTACTGGGTGTGGGTTGGTTGGCACAGTATGGACGCTAACCGGCTGTTTGCGGTAGCGTTCGACAAGGATGTGTACCCTACCAACACTTGCGAGTCATGGGTGCATGAGTATTCTATGTGGGCAGATGGCTACGTATGGGTAGTGTCGAACGAAACTACCAGCGACTCTCTGGCAGGTATCTACGCCGACAGTGAGGAAGATGCTATCCGAAACTACATCGAAACCTATATGTGAGAATGATGGAATTTAAGGTTTGCGCAGCACTACTAATCGCACTCGGCGTGTTCGCCCTTATTTCCTACGGTTTTACAGGCCATGCACAGATGGTGTTCTATGGGACTATGGGCGTAACGGCTGGGACAATGACACTACTACTCTACGAGGGAGAATGACATGATTCAGCTTGACAACCTTGAAGCACTCAAAGACTTTGACACCACCGTCGCGTACCGTGCCAAGGATTTGGGGCTTGAGCCTGGAGAATGGGACTTTGTCACTTGCAACGGCGGTCTCCAACTTTATGAGCACTACGAAGAAATGGCCGCCGATACAATGGATGGTATCGTATCGCCAATTGAACTACTTGGCAAGGAATACAAGCCTAGCGAAATTGCTAGGGAGGTAGACCCTGCTGGTTGGCAAGCATTTGTCGAACTGGGCATTGCGTTTGCCATCGCTAACGATCTGATTAGGAAGATCATTTAATGTTCGCGGTCGCCTACTACGTGCTATTCTTTATAGCTGCACTCATTCCTACGTCCATTTACTGCCACCACAAAGAAAGTGAGAACAACAATGACTGACACCGAAACTCTGGTTAACAAGATCAACAAGCTCAACGCCGAGATTAGCGCCCTTAGTGAGGCGCGGGATGAGCTTAAGGCGGAGCTGTGTTCACAGTTCCGCCCCGGCGACAAGCTCACCGTGGGAGACACTAAGGTCACTTTCGCCGTGCGACGCACTATTAACGCGGCGGCGGTCGAAAAGCTTGCGGCGTTTAAGAAACTGCCCAAGGCAGTCAGGGAGTCCGTGTATGACAAGCCCAAGCTCAACACTCGCAAGCTTGCGGCGTTGGAGCTTATCGATCTGTCGCCCGCTACTACGGTTAGCGACGTGTACGCGACATTCCGATGAAGTGGAACCAGTATGGGACGGGCAACAGTGAATACACTGTCGGACAGGTTGAAGCTGTTGCCCGATCCCTGGAAGATAACGAGCTGGTGGAGTACTCCACCATGTGGCACGAAGCTGTACGCCAAATGCGGGCCGCTGAAATTATCCACCAAAACCTAGGCGTAGGGGCCGAAATAGAATTGCCTAACGGCATGAGTATCTATATTGAAAGTGAGCGCAAATGAGTCTGAAAACTATTGCGGGACAGGATTACGAGGATGTGTGCGTCTTCCAGTCCGACAACGGTGGCATTTACGTTGCCATGCGGGACAGAGATACGCCTGAACCGGTTGAACTAGTCGGGGATTCCGATATGTTCACCTACGGCTGTGTCGAAAGCGACAGTGAGTGCACGCTTTTCAAGCGGATCATGCGGTTCTGTGAAGTTCACGATCTGGCCCTGTATGACGTGGATGTTACGGATATCTTTGAGGGCTACTGCAAGTACTTCAAGTTCCCCGGTTGGCAAAACTATGACTACCATAACGAGCGCGGTGTGCTGTTCATGGTGCATAAGATGCTGGGAACCGCTAAGCAGTGGATGGACTATAGCGACATGTGGGACGTGAAAGACGTGTGGCGCATCATTGACCAAGCCAAGGGCGTGACTGTCGATGCAGTCTACGCTGAAAGTGGTCGGGACGCGGTTCAACAGTATCTCGACAAGGGGGACAAAGCATCCCTCAAGACCATTATTGACGACGCACTAGGAAGGTTCTGATATGTTTACGGACTGGGTGGACGGCGATACGTTCAACCTCACCGAATTGAGTGAGGATATTTTCAGGGAGCAATTTGGCTCCAACAGCATCGAGGGCTATCAGCGTTCCAAGGATAGCGAGACAGATGCGGAGAACGCATGGGCATACTGGGACGATAACGGCCTGCTGTATGACTTCCTTGAAAACCTGTTTGAGACTCTCGGCTTTGTCGAATGGGACGATAAGCCGAGCGACGGACGTTTCATCTGGATTCAGGATTACGAGATGCTAGTTGTCAAGTCTTGCGACAGTGAGCTGCCTACGAATGTCACTGCGACATCCAACAGGGACTCTCTGTATGAGTGCCAGTATGCACAGGGCGTTGTCCGAGACGGTGTGTTCTACTGTACTGTCGTTGCAAGGGAGCTTGACTAATGGACAATGCTTATATTCAAGTGTTGGCAGATGGGACGGGTATCGTTGTGACACATGACTTTGATATGGGTAAAGGTGTCATTGCGGGACCACGCATCCTGGCATACCTGACCAAGGAACAAGTCAACATGATTAGGAGGATAAAGAATGAATCTTGAAGAAATGACCAAGCAGTACAACCTTGCCTGTGCTAAGGCAGTGCAAGACGCTATCCATGAGCTTGCCGAAAAGTGGGGCCAAGATGCTATTAACGATCTGAATGACCAAGACTACAAGGCTTGCGTTGAATTGTACGATGGGAGCATGCGTATCTATGCACGTGTCGCTAAGGACGATTACTATGGGCCCATCCGGTATGAAGACAATGAACTAAATGCCGACGTGCAGGAAGCGTTCGATAAGCTGGGCTTCCAGGTTGTTCTCAACGCAATGATTCACTACGGGATGGAAAGCACTGACGAACCACTGTATTGGAGGATCTACTAAATGGGCTTTGCACCACGCCACTACCAGGAACGTGTGCTGGAAGGGCTGGCAAACAGCAAGACGCCGTACACGGGCCTGGTTGGTGCGGGCCTCGGTACGGGCAAGACGGCAATGAGCGTGTGGAACGCCCTCAACGCTTTCGGTGAGCGTATCGGGGACCAGATTATCCTGATCGTTGCCCCTGTCCGTACCGAGTCTGGCTGGCGCTCGCACTGGAAGACGCTTGCGGGCATCGACATGCGCACCTTGTCGGGGAAGAAAACCAAGGCCGCGCTTGCAGTGTGGGACGATCTGGAAAACCGTACGCCCGGCGTGTACTTCATCACGTGGGAGCTTATGCGCTCACGTAACAAGGAACAGCGCTGGGACGGGCGCGCCAAGAAGATGGTGTACAAGTCCATGCCCCAGCCGTTCTATGGTGTCGAGTTTGGTATGGCCATTGCCGACGAATGGCATCGTGCGTGCAACCATTCCTCGCTCAACTTTGACGTAGCGCGACACATTAAGGCACAGTACCGCCTTGCGCTGAGTGCGACACCAGCGGGGAACAAGCCGTGCAATATCTGGGCCGCACTGAAGTTCCTGTGGCCTAACCATTACGGTGGATACTGGGACTTCTGTGAAAAGTTCTTCAAGGTGGAGCTTAACCCCTGGTCGGCCTACGGCAAGGACTTTTCGGGAGAACGATACCCGGGCATGGTTCGACGTGGCGCGCCCTCATATCACGAAGTCTCACAGGCTGAGGCCAACCCTGAGCTTCCTGGTGTCGTGATCCACCGTGTCGAAGTGGAACTGACTAGGCAGCAGCGCAAACTTTACAACGAGCTGGAACAGAAGGCGCTCACGTTCCTAGGTGACTATCCGTTGGCACTGTCGATCCCCATGGAACTGGACCTGCGTCTGCGACAGATGACGCTGGGAGTCCCCTCGTTCAACGAGGATGGGACTGTCGATTACAAGGAAGACTGTAAGTCTTCTAAGCTCGACGCAATGATGGACATTATTGTGGACCTCCCAGAGAATGAACCTGTCGTTGTGTGGGTGCATAGCCAGAAGTTCATTAAGGCGGCGCTGCACCGTCTGAAGAAAGCTGGGATCAAAGCCATTGAAGTCTCTGGCAAGTCTCGTGGAGACTTCCAAGACATGATTAACGGCGACGTGCGCGGCATTGTCGCCCAGCACGAGGCTATGTCAGAAGGAGTTGATGGCTTGCAGCGAGTGTGTCATACTGAGATATGGCTGAGCCAGTCAAACTCTCTGGTAATCAATGAGCAAGCAACGGGACGACTCAACCGGCAGGGCCAGACTACAGCCGTCAACCGCTTCCTAATTCAGGCTACCAACACCGTGGACGACCGTGTTCTGGGACGCTTGCAGGAACGATTCGACAAGCTCAAGGCATCCGGCCTTATCTGAAATAACCCAACAAACTGAAGGAGAACAAACATGTACGATTACTACAATGATGCTGTTAGCAAGCTGAACGCAAACCGGGAGAAGAAGTCTAAGGCCCGTTACATTCCGCTCCTGTTCTGCTACGCTTTCGTGATTACGGGAGTCTGGTACCCGGCTTACTTCATGTGGGTTGTGTACGCTTTCGCAGCTTACATGACTGTGATCATTGGGGCGCTTATCCTTGTGGGAGTTATTCTGCTTGCAGTGTGGCTCCTGGTCCGTTGGGCGAACAAGCTGGAAGGCTGAGCCATGAAGGTCATTGAAGTTAACCACAAGACGGTAGCAAATCTCCTGAAGAAGTCCGTGGTAGAACACTGGCTTGAAGACGAAGATGTTTGGTTGAAGTTCACTGATGGGAGCGTCGTGTGCATCCACGTGCTTAACCCTAAGTGGGAGACATATGTGTCACTGGATGAGCGAAAAGAAAAGGAAAGCACCACTAATGGTGTGTCGTTTAGCGACCACCAGGAGATTCATCTGTGGTACACCAGCACGGGTGAGGAGCACTTGTTCACGTCGCGCACTGTGTCTATCGATTTTGCCTCAGTGCGCTACTATGTGTCGGATAGGCTTAACTATCCAACTCGACAGTATGTCCCGATCATTGGGTTCTACTACTATGAAGAAGGAGAGCCTCTTGGCGATTACGATTCGTGATATTTACGCGCCTATTCTGGGCTATGGTTGGGAGAACCTGCCCAACCGTTACAACAAGCGACAGTACCTTAACATCGAAGACGGCCTTGTCACTATGCCTAGTGGTGCGGTTATGGGCACCGGCAAGCTCCCTAATGGGCGGCTGGTTCTGCTCAACGACAAGGGGTCAGTGTGCGCTCAGTGGTGGAGTGGGCAGGACGAAATGGCCGCTGTCGATCCGTTCGACAACAAGGTCTTCACTGTGCCATACGCCGAGGACCTGAAGTGCAACGCGCGCGAAATGACTTCTGCGCACATTGACATCAAGAAGGCTCAGCCACTTGACCTGTCGATCATGTGGGTCGATGACATTACGAATGAGTGTGGCTTCTTCAAGGAGGACATCAGTGTTGGGGAGAACCACTACACTGACCGACTGAATGGCAGTATGCTGCTTACACTCACCGAGGACGAAGACGGTAACTACGTCGTGGGACGTAACTCCATCTTGTGCCGTCTGCTGCGGTACGTCGATGGGGATAGGTTCGCGTTCACTGACTATCGGAAGAAGTCGGGGCCTAGTCTTCTCACCGACAGCGGTACACTGACGGATTACGCACGGAAGATTCTTGCGTGGGCCCAGAGTCTCACGCCTGAGCAGTGGGAGATTCTTTCTCGATGAGAGAGTACATCAAGGCTGCTCGGGACGAAGCTGCTAAGTCCCGGTGTGATCGTGCCCATGTCGGGTGCGTGATCGTTGATCGTGCAACTGGTCGTGTGGTGTCTCGTGCATTTAATGAGACACCACACGGCTTGGAGCCGTGCGACACGGGCGGTCACCGAATGATTGATGGGCACTGTGTTAACACTGTTCACGCGGAACGTAACGCGATTCGTAAGATGCCTGCACACGACAGTGAGTACACGCTTTACGTGACGCACTACCCGTGTCAGGGCTGTGCCCATCTCATTGCATCATGTCCCGATATCGTTGAGGTTGTGTACCTCGGCGACTATCGAAACTCCGAAGAAGCTACCGCCCTGTTGATGGGCCTGTCGAAAGGTGTTCACTGTGCAGAAGAAGATTGTTCTTCAAGTCCCGCCTGAGTATTTGTGGGACATCATTGATATCAACAAAGTGAAGAAGACCGGATGGGAGGTTAAGTCTGGCTCAGATAAGGTCACACGTAAGATACCGACGGTACCTATCTTTGGTACACGGGAAATGTGGAAAACAACAAAGCCAGGAGACTTTCTGGTTTTCGTCGAGTCACCAGTTGATGACTTGCACACGTACGCATGGAACCTCCATGTGATGTCAGAGGCTTTCTATAAGAAGTGGGAAGCCAATGAGTGAAATCTACGACCAGATTATCAAGGAACTCACCAAGCCCTCTGAGCGTGATAAACAGCGTAAGGTTGGCCCTAGTGAATTGGGAGACCTCTGCGAGCGTTGCTTGGCAGAAAAGCTGCTGGGCATACACCAGGACGAGAATACTCATCCCTTGGCCCCAATGATCGGTACTGCTTTCCACCTGTACCTTGAGAATGTTATTGGCCTCAAGGATTACTTGAAGGAAACTAAGGTCACTGTAGGCACAATCGAAGGGTACGGGGATATTCGTGGCACTGCTGACGGTTTTTATGTTCCTACGGGGCATGTCGTTGACTATAAGGTCCTGTCGAAGAAGAAGATCAAGGCGTTTTCGTCTGCCACGTTCTTTGACGAGGACCGTAACCCTGAGTTCTACTCGGACTCGATGACCAAAGCCCAGCTCAAAAAGTACTACTATCAAATGATGTTGTACGGTTTGGGTCTTGAAAACGCTGGCTATGAAGTGAATCACGTCTCATTGGTTTTGTTCCCACGAGACTGTACAGTAGAATCTGTCATGGCTGCAAGTCATGAGCTGTGCTTTAAGTACAACCGTAAGGCTGCCCTGGCCGTTCTTGAACGTGCCAACCAAATCTTCAAGTGGGCCAACGAAAATTGGGACAACCTTGGAGAACTCGACAGCCACCCCGGCTGCTACTTCTGTACTTTCAAGCGCTAAGAAAGGAGAAACATGGGAAAGTTTGATTCATTCCTGGAGGGAATTGATATCGAAGTGTCTGATCCCCGAACCACCACACCTAAGCTGAAGGTCCTACTCTATGGACCTTCTGGCACCGGCAAGACATCCCTTGCATCCTCGGCCTCTAAGGTTGAGGAACTGGGACCTGTCCTCTATGTTGACTTGGAGCGAGGCACTGCGCCTGCTGCCAAGTTCGGTGATCTGGATAACATGCTCATTGTCCAGCCTGCCACCTATAAGGAGTTCGCGGACCTCCTTGTTAAGATCAGTGGCGCAAAGGATAAGCCCTTCAAGACTGTCGTCATCGACACAGTTGACCGCTTGCAGGAACTTATCAAGCTGCACTTTGCGGCGGTCAATCCAAAGGATTCCTTCGCCATGTGGGCGGCGGCGTATGACAAGGTCCTCGACCTTGTTAATACGATTGCTTTCGACATGGGCTTGAACATCATCACGATCACCCACGAATCCCGCGAGATCGTGGAGACAGAACGACTCTCTCAAATTGCCCCTGACTTCGAGGGCAAGAAGAGCTTTAAGAAGCTCCCGGCAATCTTCGACCTGATTGGTCGAATGACCTGGGAGGACGTGGGAGAAGACGGCGAAGAGCAGCTCATTACTGTTCTTACAGTCAAGTCCCCGTCGAACATTCTCACTAAGACCAGGTTCGACAACATGCCCGCGTTGATCGGCAACCCATCGTTCGACAAGATCATGGGCTGGGTGCATGAACACTACGACATCAAGGAGAAGGATGACTGAGTACCTGTCGATCAAGGATGTCTCTGAGATGACCGGCGTTAATCGAACTACAATCCTATACCGTCTCCGAGCAGACAACAAGGCCTTCCCGGAGCCAGACTGTATTATTCGACATGGGCGAATCAACACCTACGGCTGGCTCCCTAAGACCATCAACAATTACATTGAACTCAACAAGAAGGAGAACTGATCATGATTAACTTTGATGAGCTTATGACACTTGACGTTGCGGAGTCCATGAGCTTTGACCCCCTGCCCAAGGGACAGTACAAGGTGGCTGTCGATGCCTGTGAGCTGGGAGAGTCCAAGAATGACAAGCCCATGTACACCGTGGACTTTGTTGTTACCGAGGGCGACCACGCGGCACGTCAGATTCGCTACTGGCTGGTGCTCCAGACAAAGAATGGTCTCCACTGGGACCTGCCGAAGTTCTGCGAGGCATCCGGTAACGCTTGGCCTGAAGAGCCTACCGCCCGTACTGGTGAGTACTATTACCAGGTCGAACGAGACATCGTTGGTAAGACTGCGACGATCACTGTCGATGTCGAAGATAGTGAGTACAATGGGCAGGTCACCAAGCGTAACAACATCAAGAAGGTTGAGTGGGACGAGGCCAAGAAGAAGTCTAAGAAGAAGAAGGCTTCTCGGATCGAACTCTGATCCCTTCGGGCGGGCCGTATCTTGACAGTGAGGTACGGCCCGCCGTACTATATACAAGCAGAAAGGAGAGCGATGGACCTCACACAATTCTTCCAAGCAGTCCTCCCAACGGGCGAAGGCTGGACGCCTGTCATCTTGAAGGGGCCTATGGGGGGCCTCACCAACTTCCGCTGGTTCGAATTGCCCGCGCAGCTTGACAAGATGGTGGCGTACGCGCAGTCTCACGCGGACTTGGATGTCTACTACAGCCCCTTTCTTTACACCAAGCCCCCGGCCCTGTCGAACACCAGGCACGCGGCCAAGGATAACGTCATCCATGCCTCGTGCGTGTGGGCAGACGGCGACGACTGCCCGCTCGACAAGCTGAAGATTCAACCATCTATCACTGTCCAGACCAGCGAAAAGCACTGGCAGGGATACTGGCTGCTGACCGACGCAGACGACCTGTCGAATGACATGCTTGAAGCCCTCTCGCGGGGACTCTACGAGGTGCACGCCAACGACGGCATGGACCGGGGCTGGCCCCTGTCCAAGAAGCTCCGTGTCCCCTTCACGCATAACCTCAAGAAGGTGAAGCCTTGGGAGATCACTCTCACCGTTAACGACGAGGCTATCACCGCAGCAGAGTTCGCAGCCGAGTACGCACCTGTCGAACGCATGGGCATTGAGGAAGAAGACTTCCCGACCGACATCCCCAGCATGTTTGAAGTTCTCGGCATGGTCAACCGCAGCTACATCACCGACCTGGCTACGGACGACACCTTCACCACCGAGGAAGATCGTAGCGCGAGGATGTACCATCTTCAGTGCGCCCTCTGGGAAGAAGGTTGCAGCATTGTCGAGGCCTTTGCCGTCGTGCGCGGAACTGAGTTCAATAAGTTCGAACAGGACGGACGCGGCGATGGTTACTTGTGGAAGCAGGTCAACCGTGACTATGCACGCTGGAAAGCCGAACACAGCGGACCAACTGAGAACGATCTCGAAGCGACGACACGTATTGGGTCCTCGTATCTCCTGAGCGAAGCACGCGAACTCGTGCTCCAGGATGTGAACTTCCTCCACGAAAATGAGCAAGAACCAATGGGCCTTTTCGTTGACCAGTTCGCAGCCTGGGCGTCAACTAAATCTGCGATGGCTCCTAAGCAGTTCCACTACGCCGGTGCTCTCGCTATCCTGTCGTCCATGTTTGCCAAGTATGGTTTCCTGCCAATCAATGTCCAAAAAATGCCATTGAACCTATACTTCCTGGTTCTGGGGCGTACAACCCAATCCCGTAAGTCAACGTCGTTGCGACTTGCAGAAGGCATGATGCGAGACGTGGCTGTCGGTATTGGTAAGGGGCCTGACGCTTTCATTGCGCCTGAAGATTCAACAGGTGAGGCTCTGTCCTCGTACCTGCGCACCAAGCCGAAGGAGAGCGGCCTCTTCGCAATCGATGAGGTTCAAGACTTCTTTGCACATGCTGCCCAGAAGGGCAGCTACATGTCATCGATGATGCCGTTCTTAACCAAGAGCTACGACGGCTACATTCCGGCTGTCGCACGTAAGGACAAGGGCGGCAAGGTTGCCTACCAGACTGCCACCCCGTATTACATGACGTTCTACGGGACCGGCATCTTGGACCAGGCAGCAAAGCATCTGACTACTGAGAAGGTGGAGTCCGGCTTCACGCCTCGCTGCCTTGTCGTTATTGACGACCGGGACAAGTACATTACGTCCTCCCAGGATGTGAAGCTGGTGCCAGTCAGTGCATCGACAGGCAAGATTGAGGACAAGCAGCGCGACTTCATGCTGTCGAACTTGATCAAGTCTGTGAGCAAGTTCGATGCACAGTTCAGTGCACGTCAAGTATCGCGTCTCCCTAACGAGGAAGTCCGTATCCCTATTGAGTTCGAGCCGGGTGTGTTCGAGCGCTGGATTGACTTCTCTGAGGAAGCCAAGGTCATGGCTGAGCGACACATGTTGAATAGTCGTGAGCTGTTCCCAGGCACTGAGCGTATGACGTTCTCGGTGTTGCGTATCGCTGCTCTACTTGCTATGTATAATGGGCCGACGACAAAAGGCACTGTCGTTGTCACAATGCGCGAGATGCTGAAGGCTATCTCGCTTGCGTCCATCTGGCTGTCGAGCAATGAAGTGTTCATCCACCACGTGAAGAACTCTAACTTCAGTAACAAGGTCGATAAGCTCATCAACTTCGTTGCGCGCACCGACAACGGCCTTGTTCCGATTCCCAAGCTCATGCTGAAGTTCCAGAGTGATATCGGTAGTATGCGTGAACTGAAGGAAATCATCACATATGCCCAGGCGCGCGGGGCAATCCGCGAAGTCATTAAGGGCAAGACAAACAACGAACGATTCATTGAATACGTAGGAGGGCAGGTATGAAGATTCTAACTACTGACTGCGACAAGCTGCCTGTTCTTGCACAGATTCTACTGAAGCGTGCTTATGCGGTATCTGGCCTTCCAGAGGACACGCACGTAGAAATCACCGACGACGTGAACGATAAGGACATTAAGATCACTCTCGGTACTGTGAAAGGTTACAAGGGTGATGCGTACAAGACGCTTTCACCTAAGCAGATTGTCAGCAATCCGCAGGCTGGTCTGTTCCTCGCTCAGGCACTGCAATACGCCTACCTCGGTCCTGTTGATCCTGGGTTGGAACTCGGCAAGGACTGGGTTATCTGGGAGGGTGAGGACATCACCTTCAAGCCAGGCAC
>ERZ773061.44-NODE-44-length-50267-cov-3.849558_pt1 | contig 50267 bp, 46 predicted proteins | sample MGYA00580627_ERZ773061 | MGnify/ENA primary metagenome ERZ773061 (study PRJEB29015, sample SAMEA2738119) | human oral metagenome | biome: human oral; feature: human-associated habitat; material: saliva | place: China | collected 2223 ...
CCCACGATTTTAGTTGTGAATAATCTTTTGCGACATACTTACAACCCTCGAATGTGACGCACTCTATCTCACTATCACTCACTAATCCAACTAATGATGACAACTCACAGTTCTTAAAAGTCACATTAGCCAGCCCTTTACTACTACCAAACATGTGAGCTACCTCAATTGAGCTATCTTTAATTGTGAGTCCATTTTTAAAATCCGAAAAATTCGACCTGTGAAAAAATCCTTCCATGTCAAGTTGTGTACCTTCAATTGAAAACTCATTATCCAAAAATCGATTGACAATGTTACACCCAGCAAGAGTTCTCTTGAATTTGACGGATTTACCACTCTGCGTCGTATAATCTTCCAAGTAGCTAATCCGTCTCGGTAAAATGATTCTTTGTTTCAGTCCAAGTGCTGCAACTTTACGAACTATACCATCGAAATCATCCACTGGTACTTCCATGTATAACATCCCATCCACATCGTCAATACTTACTAGATAAGTACCATTTTCCGTACTACCCATGAATTTAACATACTCATAATCAAACTCATTCATCATATCAATAAAATCAAATTCACTATTATATTTCAACGTGTTTATCAATTTCGTCACCTCTATTCAACAATCTCAATTTCAAAATCACAATCGCTATAATCGTACTGTCTATATAAATGCATGTTTGCTGCCACCAACTTATCATCACAGTTATTTAGCTCAATCCGTTTTATATTACCACCGAAAACTCCAAAAAGTGTAGATAGTTGTGTGTACATGTTAAAGTTCTCATCTAGCGAACACTCTTCGAATGTCACAGTTTCGACATCACTTTCAAAGAAAATGTCATCCATCGCAGTAAACTTACATTCATCAAAGTAAACATGACTCAATTGCTTACTACCACGAAACAACCCTTTAGCATTTAACCAACTTCTCGTAATCATCAAACTAACGTGAAAGTCCTCAAATGTCGAGCCACGAAACATTTCCGTCATGTCCACAAACTCCTCATTTGTAGTAATAATGTCACATTTGTGTCCATATCTATCACTGAATGCAATCACGCAATCACTAAATGTAAGATTATAAGTGATTGGTTTTACTTTACCAGAAAATGCGTCGGTGTAAATTCCAGTCTCCAATGCATATGGTAGTAAAACTGGTCTATCAATTCCTAAATTTTTCATTGAGACAATACGTCCGTCCAACGCAATTGGAGATGTAAACTCGCCCGTTACAGTGTTCAATTTTCACTCTTTCTCATCACCATGTGTCACAAACTTTAATGGATGAACATCCACAGATTGTAATGCTTCCGAAAATTCTTTAGTTCTAGTAAACGTTTCCCAACTCATCACAATCTCTCCTTAATCTACAATATTAATTTCTAAATTCTCAAAACCATCCGCTTCGTCAAACATCCCAACTATAGTGTTTACAAATCCACAATCACAATTTTTTAATGTCAGTGTTTTCATATTAGTTTCGAAAACTTTACATGCCCCAATATCTTTATAGTCGTAGTGTTTATCACAGTCCAATAGTGAGCACTTTCTGAAAACGACATTCTCCACGTCTGAGTTCGTAAACAAATATTTCATATCTCCAAGCTTACAGTTGTCAAATGTGACTGTGTGTAGTCCTTTCGTACCCCAAAACATGCCAAATACTTTCAACCAACTGTCTTGGACGGTCAATCTACTTGCACAGTTCACGAATGTCGCCCAAGAGAACAACCAAAACACACTAATCTCAACTTGTCCAAAAATGATTTTAGAATCGAAATAATCTGGCGTGATAATTGCGTGGTCAAACGTACCATAATAAGATAACCCGATTGTCGGCATCACCTCTGGTAACACAATATGTTTCTTTACACCTCTCCAACCAGTTCCAACTATCTCATTTTTATTATTTGTCGGTAGTCTAAATGTATTATGGTATTTGTCCAATACGTAATCAGCCCCACCGCTAATGTATTCATATCTCAACTTTTCAGAACTCAGTTCATTAATTGCTTCAATGAACTCACTTTCTTCCTTATAATCCTTTTGCACTACCATCCACCTCTAATCTAAAATCTCGATTTCTAAATCTTTAAAATAATCATCACCATCAAACATTTTCATTATCGTATTTACAAATCCACAATCACAATTTTTTAACGTTAATTTCGTCATGTATAAATGGAAAACATCAAAAGCACATCCCTTGTAGTCACTAAAATCGAATGAGTTCGAACAGTTATCAAATATAACATGTTCCACCCCAGAGCCTTCTAATGAGTGTTGAAGTCCAATTAGTTCGCAATTTTTAAAAGTGATGGTCTTTAAGCCATGACTACAATAAAACATAGAGTTTATATCCAATTTACTATCACGAATTGTCAGCTCACCACCAAAATTGCGAAACTTCGCACCCCTAAACATTCCCTCAGTACTAATATATTTATCTCCAAAACAGAACTCATTAATTCTAGAATTCCCAACAATTTGTGCGTTCAAGAAAGTGTTGATATATGACTTTCCGTATGAAGTCATGTCTCCCGGTAAACTTATACTCATACCTCCCAAATGCTGTCTCCAGTCGTCAATACCCAATACACAGTCATTACTGTACGGTAGAAGAAATTCACAATCATCCTTGTTAAGTTTATATACACCATCGTCTGTTGTCCCGCCACATGTAAGTGACGTCAACCCGTTCTCAATACAAAAGTCACCACAACCAATGATAAAGTCAGTTACCGTCGTATATTCTTCAAACACTCCAATCACTCCTAATCCAAAATCTCAATTTCTAAATTCATGAAGTTATCAACATCATTGAACATCGCAATTACTATTGATACAAAATCCTGTCCACAATTCTTCAACGTCAACTTGGTCATATTGCGATTAAATACATTGTTAGCAAGTCCGTCATAATCTCCAACAGCATCATCATTTGAACAGTTCTCAAATGTCACATGTAGTACATCTGAATCTCTAAACAAGTTACCCAGTCCAGTTAGTTCACAATTCTCGAAAGTCACGTGCTGTAAACCTACACTACGATGAAACATGAAATTGACGTCCAATTTACTATCTCGAATTGTTAAACCGTAGTTGAAATTTTTAAAGATTACACCATCGAACATCCCGTTTGTGCTAATATGTTTATCCCCAAAATATAACTCGTCGTTTCCATTCATTAGAATATTTGCATTTTTGAACGTGTCAGTATAAAATAACCCGTATCTAGACATGTCATTCGGTAACACTATACGCAAGTTTGAACATTCACTCCAATCAATACCAAGAACATTTCCGTCATCACATGGTAAAAGAAACGCACTACCATCGTCACTTATCACATATTCATTCCCAGAAGAAATCCCATAGTAAGTCATACAATCTATCGACCGATAATTGTATAGATTTCTGATTCCAGTTACAAACTTCTCCTGTGTCGAAAATAATATAGTCATTACAACTCACCTCTAATCTAAAATCTCAATTTCTAAATTTTCAAAACCGTCAACGTCATCGAACATTCCAATGATAGTGTTTACAAAATCCGCTTTACAGTTTTTCAATGTCAACTTCGTCGTGTGACTAGCAAATATCGTACTAGCCAATCCATTGTAATCACCTCGTACGTACATTTCCGAACAGTTATCAAATGTCACATGTCGAACATCTGAATCTAAAAATACATTAGTAATTCCAGTTAGTTCACAGTTTTTAAAAATCACATGTTGTAATCCTTTACTGTAATAAAACATAGAATTAATATTCAAAATACTATCGAAAATAGTCAATTTACCCTCCAAGATGTGAAACTCTGCATTGTGAAACATACCGTTCACGCTGGTGTATTGACTACCAAACGAAAGTTTATTTTCACCGGAATGTCCTATTACTAGAGCACCCTCGAAAGTGTTATCGTATGACATACCGAACATATACATGTCTTCTGGTAATCTAATCCCTCTATGTGGTAAATCAGTCCAATGCACTCCAACAATACGGTCATTGACCTCTGGTAGAATAAATTCATTCTCTGCGTAATCAATTGTATACATATTTAAATCTTGAGAACCACCATATTCTAGTGAGGTAATACATTGCTTCTCACATAAATCCTCATACTCATTAATGAACTCCTGCGATGTCCGAAAATTTTTATACATACAATCACCCTCATATCCGTAATATCTCACATCTAATAATACCACATCTACAAATAGAGTACAGACCCAAAATAAAAAGACGATGATTTCTCATCGTCCTAAACTGGTATAATCTCAACAACAATCTCAGCTTCCGCTTCGTACCAACCCTCATCATCAATGTCCAACCCACATTCGCTCACAATAGCGGTCATACGAACCTGCTCCACTGACATCGACCAATTCTTTCTTGAAAATTCTTGAAATTCATCGAATGTCATAAGTGTGTTAATCCCACGTACATGATAACAAACATCGTTTGCATAAGTACGATGACGTTCTTCTTTTGCAACTGTTTCTAGTAATAACATCTGTTCACCTCGTTCACTATATGACCGCACTTACAAGTTTATGATTCCATTCTACGCCAGATAGACTACAACGATAAACTATAAAGTGCGGTTGATAAATTTATTATACTAAAAAAGAGTACTCATGTGAAGTACTCTTTTGAATTTAGTTTTTATTTTTTACGTTTACGTGAATTGAAGTATGCTCCGACTCCCGTAAGTCCAAGTAAACTTGCAGCTCCACCAATAATACCGACACCCGTGTTTGGTAATTTCTTAGTAGTTGGAGCTTTTTTCTCAACTTTATCGGCAGTTGTTGGAGCTTCCGTGGTTGGAGCTTCGGTCGTTAAAATTTCCGTCGTTGGAGTCTCCGTTGTTGATGTTTCAGTTGTTGGAGTCTCTGTTGTTGATGTTTCTACTTGTTTGTAAATATATTTTATAGTTGCGTCGTCGTTAATTTCTCTCTTCACATAAGTGTATCCATTGAATTCTTCCTTGCCCTGAATTCCGTCAACTTGTTCTTTTAATACTTTACCATTCCCTGTTACCCAAACAGTATGTGGATTCACTACATACGCTGCAACTCGAATCGTTCCAATAGCTTCTACGTCGAATGTTTTTTCTTTTTGTTCAACATACTTGTTCAATGCTTTTTCAAGCTTGTCCAATTGTGAATCTAAATCAGCTTGAGCTACTGCTTGGTATTCCTTAGCATCTTTCACTGTCGGTACATCTTTTACAATGTCGCCAATAATTAATTCAATTCCTAGTTCTTTAGCTTTAGCTGTTAGTTTATCAAATCGAGTTCTATCAACGTCAAATGCTTTCTTCTCAATCTCATCCGCAAATGCGACAGTTGATGCTTGAGATACAAGAACAATCCCCGCTACTCCAAGACTTCCTAACTTAAATGATGATTTTTTCATCTAATCAATCCTCTCTTGATTCCATAATAATTACCTATTTATTATAACAAAAAAGAGTGCTCGTAGCAAGCACTCTTAATCATTTAGTGTTTATTTTTTACGTTTACGTGTATTGAAGTAAGCTCCAACACCTGTTAAACCTAGAACACTAGCGATTCCGCCTGCAATTCCTAAGCTAGTTGCTGGTAATTTCTTCTCAGCTACTTTCTTATAAACGTGCTCTACGTCACCGTTTTCTTTAGTCACAGTTTTCACGAACTCGTATCCGTTGATTGTTTCTTTTTCGTGAATTCCTTCTTTCTTAGGAAGCAATTCTTTTCCAGATTCATCTACATAAGTTGTGATTTTAGATACTTGTTTGTAAACATGTTCCACGTCACCATTTTCTTTGTTATTTGTTTTAACGAACTCATAACCATTGATAACTTCTTTTTCGTGAATTCCTTCTTTTTTAGGAAGCAATTCTTTTCCGCTCTCATCTACATAAGTAGTGATTTTTGAAACTTTCTTGTAAACGTGCTCGATGTCTCCGTTTTCTTTCTTCTTAGTTTCAATGAATTTATACCCCGGAATATCTTTCTTATCTTTTTCGCCTTTTTCCGGTGGTAAAAGTTTGTTTCCGTTCTCATCTACATAAGTTGTAGTCACAGATTTACGGTATACGTGCTCAACGTCACCGTTTTCTTTCTTATCTGTACGAACGTACTCATATTCTGGAATATCTTTTTTCTCTAAGATTCCTTCATCTTTAGGTGATAATTCCTTACCAGTTTTGTCTTCCACGTAAGTAGTGATATTTGATGTTTTCTTGTAAACGTGCTCAATGTCACCATTTTCTTTTTTCTTAGTCTCAACAAACTTGTAGCCCGGAATATCTTTCTTATCTTTTTCACCCTTTTCTGGTGGTAATAATTGTTTTCCGTTTTCATCCACATAAGTTGTTGTTGGTTGTTGTTCTAATGAAACTTCAATTTCTTTTAATTCGAAATCTTTTTCAATAGCTGGAGCTGTTGGAATTTCTAGAGTGTGTAAGTTAACTTTACCACCACGACCGAAAATGTCAGCATACATGTATCCAACTGTTTTATCTTTCAATGTCTCAGATAACACAAAGTCGTCATGTGCTTTACCTGTAGCTAAGTTCGGATTACCATTGTCGTAAGTACTTCTCCACGTGTTGTGTCTCCAAGTAAATTTAGAACCTTTAATAACAGTTACGAATGAACCCTCTGGAATTGAAGCTGCATCTAGAGTAGCAATAGTATCATTTGCGTCGTCAATATTGATACCCTCTCCCATATCTGAGTACATGTCAGTGTATGTACGTCCATTTACTTCATAAGCATGTTTACGTAAAGTGTTCTTTGGTACTAAATCTAAGATTTTACCCTCTGATTGAACTGAGATGCCTTGACCGTAGTCAATGTCAGTATGTGTTAATGCAAATACTGGATTAATAGGATTTCCGTTCTCATCTACTAATTCGAACTCTAAGTCCAATCCTTTAGTCATTGTACTATAAACACCAAGCTCACCATTCTTAGTAGAATCATTAATCCACTTCGTTAATGTGATATAACCTTCATTGTCATATGGCTTGTTAATTGAATCTAGAGCTTGTTTTAACAATGAGATGTTATCACTACGGAAGTCGAAGTTTTTAACAGTGACGATTGCGTCAACACGTCTACCATCTAAAGTATCTCCGATATGCGTAACTTTAACTTTGCTACCAACTGGACTTGAGTCAACATTTCCTAATGGGTGATATGCTTCCTTTCCAATCGATGTTTCTCTATTAGTACCCTCTAGGTTTTTGAATTCTGTATCATCGTTCGTTGCAAGTACTCCTTTAAGTGGCGTGATTGATTCGTCGTCTGTGAATACATGAATATCTTCATAGTAAGCTTGTGAACCTTTCTTGTCTTCATTAAACTTACCATATACACGAACTCCATCTTTATCAGCTAATAATGGATATTTCGCTTTGATTTCGTCTTCTTCGTCCTTCACTTTCTCAACAGCTTCCTTTACTTTCGCTGTATGTTGTTTGTCCACGTCGACGTTTTTCTGGATTTTAGAAGCTAATTCATCTAGTTCCGCCTTTGCTTCTGCTTGAAGTTTTTCAAATTCTTCTTGTGTTTTAGCAACACGTTTTTCCTTAGTCGTTGTTGTGTTGAATCCTAAATTAGAAGCTTCTTTAACGACAGCATCTAATTTTTCAGATTTTACAACAACTGAGTTAGATTTAGCCACTTCATCAGCAAATGCCGGCGAAATTTGACTTAATGCTACTAATACTGTGCCAGCTGTAGCACCTGTAACTTTAAAAGTTTTCTTCATAGTTTCGTTCACTCCTATAACATAATATATGTATAATAATAACATAAAAAAAAAACATTGTCAATACTCTGTACATAACGTTTATTTTATTTTTTATTACCACAAACTCTTGCAACCGAATAATAAATCATGTATAATATGTATTTAGAGATTACATTTAGTTTTAAAATGACTAAAAATTTAATTTAATTGGAGGAATAAAATAATGAAGTTTCCTAAATTTATGAAACCTAAAACATTATTTTCTGGCTTATCAGTAGCCGGAGCAATCGGATTATTTGCAATTGCAAATGGTTCATCTGTATCTGCGGATACAATCACTTGGCAGCAATCAACTGATGCGTGGAGCGAGGGTATGATGTACTTCGAACGCGACGGTCGTGAGAGTAGTTCAAAGTATGTATTACTAAAACTAAACGGTCGTGTAGTATTCTGTTTAGACCCATGGACACCAGTTGTTGATGGAGCAGATTATGATTACAATGAATCAAAATACACTAAAGATGTAACAAATCTTGGTGAAGCTAACGTCTCAATTGACGAAGCAACTTTCCGTCGTTTAGAATTAATTGCATACTATGGTTACTACGGTTCAGCCGACACACGTGACTGGCGAGCAGTTATGACTCAAGCGTTAATCTGGCACGAACTTGGATATACACCAAAACAATTTACTGGTGATTTAACAATGACTGACTTTGAAAACTTCAAAGCAGAAGTTATGGAAAAAGTGAACAATCACCAAGCATTTACATCTTGGAATGGTTCATCACATCAAATCCAAAAAGGTCAAACAATTGAGTTGACAGATGGAAACAACGTTATCCAAAAATTAAGTATTCCATCAACACAAGATGGTTATACGTTCTCATTAAATGGTAACGTATTATCAATCACAGCAACAGAAGACGCACCTGCTGAATCTAAAACATTTACATTCACAAGTGCCGATACTTCATACGAAGGTGCTTCACTAGTTTGGTTCCACTCTGATTCACAAACTGTTGGGGAATTCAAAATCAAAAATGGAAATATTGGTTCTGTATCATTATCTGTACTACCAACACCAACTCCACCAACTCCACCAGTAACACCACCAACACCACCAGTCGCTGACGCAAATGAAGCAGAAGGTGCTTTCTACTTACGTAAAACAAACACTGACAAAGAAGGTTTAGCTGGTGTTGAATTTGAAGTATTCCAAATCCAAAACGATGGTTCAGAGAAATCAATCGGTAAATTCAAAACTGACAAAGATGGACTTTTAACTGTCGAAGGTCTAGAAGCTGGTAAGTACTATGTACGTGAAGTAAAAGCAGCTGACGGATACAAACTAAGCGATAAGAAAATCGACTTTAATATCGTAGCTGGTCAAAAAGCTTCTGCTGCAACAGCTACATTATTCCAAAATGAACGTGTACCAGTGATTAAAACTGATGCGACAAACGCTCAAACTGGAACTAAAGCTGTTTACAAGTTCGAGACTAAGAAAGAAGTAGCACACTTAACTAACTTAGACATCGGTAAGACATATACAGTACGTACGTACGAAAATGACAGAGATACTAAGAAAGAACGTATCCAAGTTCAAGAGAAGAAAATCGTAGCTACAGCTCACGAAATGGAAGTTGAATTTGAATACCCAGTATTAGAAGAAACAATCGGTCACTGGTCAGTATTCGGTGAAGAATTACTTGACGAAGAAGGTAACATCTTAGCTTCTAACTTCGACTGGAACAACGACCGTGAAACAGTATACAACCGTAATCCAAAATTAAACACTATCGCCCAAGTAAATGGTAAGAAAGTGACTACTGTTGGAGACGACGGAAAAGTATCTGATACGATTAAATATCAAGATTTCGAGAAAGGTTCGCAAGTATTTGTTCGATTAGAAATCGCAAAATACGGAACTGATGAAGTTGTTGGAACTTATGAAACGACAGCTACAATCGATGAGTCTGGTGAATTAGTTGTTAATGCTGAAACATTAAACACTAAAGATTTACCAGCTGGTAAATATGTATTATTTGAAACAGTATTTGAAATGAAAGATGGTAAACCTACAGAAAATGTAATCTCTAAAGAACGTGATAACAAGAATGAAGACCAATCATTTGACGTTGTCAAACCAAATGAAGACAAATCAGTTAACGTTGTCAAACCAAAAGAAGACAAACCAAAAGAAGACAAATCGGTTAACGTTGTCAAACCAAATTCTGAGTTACCAAAAACAAATGCTGTGATTACTGGTGGATTAATCGCCATTGGAGTTATCGCTCTTGGAGCAGCTGGTTACTTCATCTTCACTAAGAAAAGTAATCGTAAAGAACAATAGTTTTATACTATAAATAAAAGAACACTATAGCAATTACGCTACAGTGTTCTTTTATTATTGTTCTAATAACTTACGATACGCATGTGGGTCATCCATGAACGAACGTATGTTCGCATGTAATGCGCTCACCAATAATGCCATGTCATCATCGCTAATTTGTCTTTCAACATCTTCCGGGATATATAATTGTAACTCAACTACACCTTTCGGTTTATTCCCTTCTGAATCAATAGTGTTTAGTTTCACAACATAATCAAGTTCCTTTTTCAACTCAATGGTTGGTGTTGTTGGTTTATCAAATAACGTATCTCGATATTTCGTCATCAATGTACTCAATCGTTCATCGAATCGCTCTAATTCCATATCAATTGGAATTGTAATTGAACTGTATAGTCGATTTAGTCGTTGTTCCAACTCAGCTTGTGTGATATCGTCGAGATTCAGTAGCTCCAATCCATATTGTGTTAAAGATAACATGTCCAAAATCAATTGACCAATCAACGATTCTTTGTTACTTGCTACTAACAAAGCATGTGTCATTGTAGATTTTGTCAACTCGTTTGGTGACATGATTGCTTGAGCGTTTAACTTAGCATATTTAGATAAACAATAGTTTAAATGATGCTCAAAACCATCCAAATCTCCATAAAACTTGTCTCCATTTTTAGCGAAGAAAATCATATCATCTTCAAATAACTCAGTCTCATTGTAGTCCCAATACGCTCGTGACATTCCTGTGATTACTTCTAACGCACGATATAATGAGCATAGTTGTTTCACAATGAAATCAATCCCAAGTCCTATGTCAATCCCAATGCAATTTACACCAATCTCATGGTACGGATGCATTTCTATCTTCTTACCAGTCACTTGTAGATAAATCGGAATTAATTCAATGTTTTGAAAATGTTCGTCACCAAAACCACTTTCCTCAATGTTAATCATTTCTTTTGGTGACACACCCATGAATGTTGCTCTCACTAACTGATTGTCTGTAATAACGTGGTACAAGTTTTCTCCGTCTACATTGTCAGTACCTACGACATGTCTTGATACATCGTCATCGGAAAAAACAGCGTCTGGGTCAATCCAGTCATAAAAGCCATGACCGTCACCAGCATTCGTTGTCTTTTTACGAACGTATTCCTTCTCCATTACTTCACTCAATCGATATGCTAACTCGTCAGCAACTTGCACATTCTCGTGTACGATTAAAAATAATGGTCTTCGTACTTTAGCTGTACCTAAACCTTTCATATATTGTAATAAAATTTCTCTCTCTTTCATTCAAATACCTCTCTCTAATTTCTAATAATTCTATGCTAAAAAGTCACCTAATTTTTGATTTACTCTTTCAACTTCAAGTTCACGCTCAAGTTTTCTCTGTCCCCATTCTACGTCCAACGGAATTGTGTAGACGTGTAATCGTCGGTCGACACCACGGTCGATACGTACGTCACCATTCTTCATCACCACTTCTTGTGTCCATGGTGTTTCAACAATAGCAATTCGTGAAATACCGATGTACCAACAACGACTTGCGATGTCATCTGGTACATCAGAGTTCGGGTCACGCTCCACAACCAACAATCCACTATGTAAATTGTCACCGTATTCATCATATTTTGTTGGTGAATGTTTCCATAGAGCATCGTCGTGTTCTCGCAACCATCGATTTAGGATTTCACGTCGTTGATTACCATGTTGAATTGAAACAACATTCAACAATCCATGTAGTGTTCCTCTTTGAAACCCTTCATTATATAGTTGGTCGAATTTAAAAGTATCATCCAAAATGTAAACATGTTTCTCGATTGGAATTTGTCTTCGAACATACTCATGAGATACTCGATGACCTTCCTCAACATTGCTATTCTCTCTGAATCCAAGAATTACTTCAATACCCTCATTATTTGGATAAATTTGTTTGATTTCTTTTTGATTCTCGTAATCATATTCATAATTAAATTTATTCGAAACAACAGTATTAATAGCTTCTTCTGATTTATTGGACGCTACAGTTCCACCAACATTCTTCATAAATAACTCTTTTAACTTTTCAAACATCTTTCTTTCCTCCTAAAATAAATTATTGCTCATTTTCATCTAAAAGTTTATGCATGATTCCGAACATGTATGACACTAATTCGCTCAACGATTCCACCGTAAACCTAGCATGTTTACTCACTCGACTCATCAATTCAATGTTATCATTTACAGCGTCGAAATATCCAATCCCATGATTGAAAATCAACTTGTCGTCAATAGTAATATTTGGTAATGCTTTGACCCTCACGTCGAAGTGTAAATAACAATCCACGTGTAATCTCAAATCTACAATTCTATTGTAATCATCCCTCACCATGTATTCATTAACATTAAATTCGATATTCCAGAGCTCGTAGTTTTCGTTACTAAACAAATGTTCAGCTAAAACATTCCTAATTGCAATCGTTTTAAACGTCCCATGTTCGTCTGTTGGTAGATAAAGCGTCTCCTCAGCAGCTAATTCATTATCATTTAAAACTCTACTTAGTCTTTCGTCACCTTCAAGTCGCTTCACGAAACGATTATATGCTTCTAATGAATCCTTAGAACCTAATAAATTCATTTTATTTATTCCCCTTTTCATTAATTACTATCATTGTAGCTAACAGTACTGCCACAAATCTCAAGATTGAATCTACTGAAAACTCAGACATCACCGACGTAACAATCGGTAATTCCTCGAAATCACTCGGTCTTTTCCAATCGACTGATTTTGTCCAAATGCCCACATTGATATGTGGTGGTTCTTCAATTACCACTTTGTAATGTAAATAGCATTTAACTCCAATTCTAGAGTCTACTCCTTTATCGAACAACAAGCATTCAATTCCAAACAATTCTAATCTATTCTTACAATACAAATGTTTTGCTAATTCTGGTTTAACAATAAATCTACTGTAACCATCAGCATACGAATTACTAATCTCAACCAAGTCGAGTACGTTGAGTTTATTTTCTCTTACAATTTTCATCATCCAATCGATATTCATAAGTCGATTTGTAAATTCTTCTCTAGCTACAAATAATAAGTCTCTATCTAATAAACTCATCTTATTTACTCACCGTCTTTCTCAGCTTTAATTTCCTCACGAGCTTCGTCCACAAAAGTCTTCTTCACTTTTGGTTCACGCTTATCTTCTGATTTCACAACGGAATACATTCCGTAAAGCAACACGAATAAAATTCCGACATACACAATCATTGGTATAACCCACAATACTAAATAGAATAGTACCCAAAAAATTGAAATCACTGTCGCTGGTATTGTAACTGCAAACGTTCCAATAATCATCGGAATTAACAACGGTAATAACACCGTCACTACTAAACTTACTCCAAATAAAACTGCAAATAATTTAATAAAACCTTTTGCATTCATTGTTTAAAACCTCTTTCTTTATTTGATGTTAATATTATTATAGCACAAATTGAATTTGAGTACAGACCTAAAACGAAATTTTTTGAAAAATTTATATACTCTTATTTGCAAATTAAGACACCTTAGAGCGATTTTAAGTTCTCAACGTATAAATATACCAAAACACATTTAAAATCACTCAGATACCCCACATGAGTTTCTGAGAGCATTCTACACTTATTTTAATATCTCGGATTCATAGAACGCATACACACGTACGTCAGATACGATTTAGAGCGTTGTTGTGAATTTCGTAATTTACGAACATTTTTAACACGTACTATCAAATTCGTTCGTAAATTACTGGTTTTACCACTTTCGCTCCAAAAAGTGTGCAGAACTTTTTAGTTCTGCACAGTGTTCTGCACAGTTTTTAACGTCCAACTATCGTTGATATAACAACATTTTACTCCTCGATTTTTGCAAAGTGTGCAGATGTGCAGAACTTTACCCCAAAAATAACTTTTTATAGAGTGTTTTCAATAATCTATTTTTACCCTATTGTTCTGCACATCTGCACACTTTTACTCTTTCTCTTTTTTCACAAAGTAGAAAAGATGATAAGAACAACGTTTGTAGCACTTCAAAAATGCAAAAAATGGTCAAAAAAAGTGTGCAGAACACTGTGCAGAACACTGTGCACAAGGCGTGAAGATTTTGTGAAGATGAATTAGAGTGATAACATCAACGTTTCTAGGGGGTCAAAAAGTGTGCAGAACTATTTTTGGGTACTTTGTGAACATTTCACAAACTTGAGCTTGAAGTGACCAAAACCGTTGGGGGAGTAGTTCACAAGTGGTATTGAACGTCAGTTTTAGGCACACCTAAATTCACACTTTCTTCACATTTTTACCGCACTTTCTTCACACAATTTCAAGAGTTCTGCACAGTTCTGCACACTTTTTTGACTCGTCTTAAACTTTTCTTAACTTTTACTGCACACTTTTTGAGAGTTCTGCACAGTTCTGCACAGTTCTGCACACTTTTACAAAATACGATTAAATCAACGTTTGTGAGCATTTTTGAAAAATTTGAGCATAAAAAATAGGAATTACGTTCATTTTTCAATGTTCGTAATTCCACAAATATTATACATTTGTCTCATTGTACAATTTTTCAATTTCGCTAAACGGTAAAGCATACAATTCGGTATCTTTCATTCCATTTAATGCAGCTAACTCATTTAGCTTTTCAGTTTGTTCTTCAACCGACAATCCGTCTAAAAAGTTTTTCACATTTGGATTTTTAAATACTGAGATAGTACTCTTGATTGCTTTATATCGTTTATCATTGACATTTAGGTCTGATAACTCAAGTCCATCAGTGTATTCTCTAACGTGACAGTCAGTGAATGGTACTTTTGTAAAGCGTTGACGAAGCTGGTTGAGAACGTCATATCCATTTTCTTTCAATACTGGTTTCAATCTTGCTGTAAACAGTTGTGTACGCATTGGTTTTGCACCCGGATTGTGAATAGATACATAGTCACAGTACTTCAAGTATAATAACGTTACTGGTACAAGTCGTTGTTTAAATACACCAGACGCTTCACAGTCTGCAATGAAGTCGTCAACGATGTCAGCAGAGTCGCTCATCGCTTGTTTTAATTCACCATTAAAAGCGACTACGAACTCATCGAAATCAGACTTCACTGGAAGTCTGTATTGACCATCGAGTAACCATGAAACAAGAGCTGTGTAATAATTATATTGTAAATCAGTTTCAAGTGAACTGTTCACCAACACGTCTAAGGAAGCACCGAATGTCGAAATGACACGCTTACGCAATTCGTCTACTTCAATATCTGTATTCACTTCACGGAAGTTATCACTTGTCCACTGTACAAATAAAAGTCGGTCTTCAATCGCTGACCCACGCTCCACAAGTCGCATAAAATCATTGGTCAATTGGATACGCATACCAGTATGTTGGATTGCAAGTGCATCTTTGTACTTACGGTCAACGTATACGATTTTACCCATCACTAACTGCTTGAAACGTGTGGTTACTAAACCATTCATCACCCAGTTTGTCGTTAAATCATCACCAGCCAATAATTTATGATATGGTCGGATTAACTCGAAAATTGAGTTTGTATCATAGTCGTGTAAGTTAATGTCGAGATATTGTACTGGTCCAGCCATCGCTTTACATTCATCTAAGAACGTAGATTTACCGTTACCACCAGTACCTTCAATGACAATCTGTCTATGAATGTCCAAACCACATAAGCAAGCTAATAACGTCTTCTTGATAAATTTCATTTTGATGGGGTCGTCGATACTCCATCTATTATGAATTGCTTCTATGGTAGAAATAAATTCTGGATTAATCTCATGAATCGATTTTACGTCGAAATTATAAGTGTGTGGAAAGAAATATCGTTTTCCATTCTTATCTGTAGTAGTATCTTCATATAACATAGTGTTTAAATTGAAAATACCAGACTTACATTTAATAAGATGAGACGGTGGTAATACAATTTCTTCCACCAATCTATCATCTAACACCTCAACTTCAAAAATACGCTCAATATCTTTTGATGTTAGTAATCCATATAATTCATATTGTTTAGATACACGTAACACATGGTTAATCATCGTATCCAATTCCGATGTATATTCTTGTTTGTCGTAATCTGGAATAAAATATGTTTTTGAACCACCAGATTTTAACACAGAAAACTCACCGACAGCTAACAATGAAGCAATAATCAAATTTGTACCAATACGCTTACGAGACAGTAATCGTTGATATTTTTCAATCTCATCTGACAATGCGTCATAGAATTCTTGATTTGATTGAAATTTGAAATGCTTGTTAGTTGATGTCAATGAATTCACCAGCTTTCCATAAAAGTACACGACATCCAGACCAACCACACATTTCAAGTAATCGTTCTGGTTCTTTTGAATCGAACACGTCGAGCGAGTCGACGATTAATGTTGTCACGTGCTGTACAACCACGGTGCGTAGCGCAGTTTTCATATCGCTTACTCCGAACACATACGTGTTTTTAAATCCGTGTTTCTTACAAGCACGTTGAATCGCTTCACGCTCGTCGAATGATTTCAATAATAAAATCGTACGAGCATTACGCACAGTGTTTTGATTTTCTTTTAATCGTTTTACATCGCTTTCGTTATAATCATATCTATTCACACCAATTTCAGTACGTCGGATTGTACCCTTACTACAGTGTTGGGACAGCATTGTACGACTGATTTGAAGCGTTTCTAATATCGTTTCTGCTTTCATGCAAAAATCCTCTCTTTCTGATTAATGTTAAAATCATTATAACACAACTCTCGTGCCATGTACATATAAACTTTATATTTTTTATTTTAAATTTAGACTATACATGGCGGTCGTTTTATGGTATAATGATTTAAGCGAGGTGAGATTTAAAGATGTTGATGATGTCGAATGATGGATTACGCAATTTGATGAAGCGTGATATTCTAACGAAGACGGAAGACTATCACAATGAACTCTTGGACATTTCTAATAAATATAGAAACAAAGAGTTCGAGCAAGAAATTTTCAAGCTCATTCGAGAAGACGCTTCTATTATAGAAGAAAAAATCAATTCGTTGTATCTTAATACGCTAACGTGGCAGAATTGTCGTGAGTGTTATCAAGATATTGGAACAACATTAGCGACGAATTTAGTAGCGTTTCGATTGAGACATGAGATTGATGGACAATCTACAATAGAGAAAACTATCGACGTAGAGCTTGAGAGACTGATACGAGACGTATCAAATTATATTCAACCAAGTGCGATTGTACGACCACCGAATGACTATAGTTACTTATTATATATGAATGAGTTGACTGCGTGGGAGCGAGTTCTTGGTACGAATTATACAACAACTTATAGAGAATGGTTGTTCAAACAAGAGATTCATAAGTTGAAAGACAATGAAGTGTTAACGAAGTTAACAGATAGAATGCACGAAGATATGAGTGAGTACTATGGACGCACATTTAGACATGTGAGTCATTTCGATAAAGGTCTCACACGACTTCATGGTGCGATTTATCGATTCTTGGAAATGAATAGCGATGTGATTTATGAGTTGATTAACCAGTTTAGAAAGGAAAATCAGTAAATGGCAAATGAAATGACACTAAAAAGTGTAGAAGAATCACTACTACCAGTAGTTAGTGATGTCAAATTGGAATTGGAACTTGTCGGAGACCAATATTCAATTGTAAACCATGAGCAATTCATGGATGAATTAAGAGAGTTGGAAGAACAAATCGACAACTACGAGTATCAATCAGAAGACCGTCAAGCTGTGAAGAAATTCCGCGCTGCGGTGAATAAATACTCAACAAACTTAAACAAAGCAGTAAAAGAACATCAAGCGTATCTATTCGGGCATGTAAATGAACAAAAAGCAGAAGCTTCTGGCTTAATGAGTGGAATCATTAAGAAATTAGACGTTGGTCTAAAAGCAGATGAAGCTCGAATCAAAGCTGAGAAAACTCGTGAGCTTATCGAAGCGTTTGAGAACGCTATCGTTCACTTCGAGTATTTGAAAAACTCAAAATTACAATTTGAGGATGTTCAAAACAGTTCATGGTCAAACATCACAACATCAAAAACATCAGCAATCCGTGAATTAGACGAAAGACTTATTGCGGTAAACGAATTAACAGCAAACATTGTAAATCCAGAAAAAGATGTACTTAAGAACGTAGATGCTCTACGTCGTGCAAACTGGAATGAATTACAAGCGTTGAACTTAATCGTAACTGAGCGACAAGCTTTAGAAGCAGAAAAAACTCACCAAGCAGAAATCAAAGAGCAAGTCGTTGAGAAGATTGTTGAGAATGTGGTCGAAGATGTAAAACCAGAAGACCTAAATGAAAAAGCTACTATCTTAATCCATAGAGATGACTTACGTCGTGTAGAAGCAACTCTTAAAGGATTGAAGATTGAGTACACAGTTATTCTGTAATCGAGGTGAGAGTATGTTCGTAAAAGAAGATGTGTTAGAGTCAATGGGAGTTACGATTGAGTCGATTTTAAAAGAGTCAGCGAAGAACTTAATTGAGCTTCGTAATCGTGTACGACCAGTGAATGATGAACTTGCATTGCAAGTACTTGAATTAGCACAAAAAATTAATGATGTTGCGGTGAGAACACCGATGACATGCAAATTGGGACGACCAATCGAACCGATTTTAAATCGATTGATTCCAATTCGTGAGAACTTGAAAACAGTGGCAGAACTTATTGCTAGTGAGTTCGCACAAAACACAGAAGAATATGTCATTGCGTCAGAAGCAGTGAAATTGGTTGAGTCCGTACCAGAAATCGGAGTATTATACAATCAGACAAGAGAGATGTGATGAGATGTTAAATTATGATTTATTAATGTCGATTATCAATGAAGACCGTATTATCGGTGAGATTGAGAATCTAATGTCAGCTCGACATGGAGCACAATTCATTGAACTCGCACAAACAATCATTGAAATACTTGAGAAAACTAAATCAAGTAAAGATTTCGAATTGCGTAAACAAGCGTTTACGGAACTCGTAAAAATTCATCAATCATTGAAACAATTCTTGAAATCATCATACAAACAAGAGTATTCAGATTTAATGAAAAGTTTATCTATCATCTATATCGTGTACTTCTTGAGTGTGAATGAAAGCGAGGTGGCGCAATGATGAAACCGATGAATTTACAACCATTGACGATTGCGACAACATTTGCAGATTTAGATTTTGCATTTGAGGATAAAGTTGTCACGATTGATGATGTGATTTCACAAGCAAAGGACACACTAAGACTGTTCGATACAACAACTGTTTCTAACCCACCAGCGGTGGAGCAACCAACAGTTGAGGACAAACCAGTGATTAAACCACTTGTGATGAAACCATCAAATCAATCAACATTGTTAGCTCCAGTATCTCTAATCGACGAAGATTTCGAAGATGAAGATGACGAAGAAGAAACTGACATTGAGTTAGATGAGTCAACTGAATCAATTGATGAAGAAGATGTTGAAGACGATGAATCACTAGTAAATGATGTCCGAGAATTTGCAGATTGGTTAGTACTATCATACTTACCAATTGGATTACGTAATTCATTACCAAAAACGGATGAGTTACCGAATAAACTGAACTTATACTTAACAGAGTTATATGTTCGAGACATCATGCGTCTACAAGACCAATTAGGTGTGGAATCAAAATTAGAATTTCCACAGTTGACAATTGTAGACAAGTTAACAAATGGTGAGTTACCAGATGGATATGAGTTTGATACGTATAAGTTTGTGTTGAAAGACATCAAACCAACGATGAAAATTCATGATGTAGAGTATCAACTCATTCAGACAAGTTTTAAAGACTTAGCAGCTGTTGCAACAAAAACTGTTGCGAATCCAGAAGTAAAACATATCGTTTGTACCACAGTAAATGCTCAAGATGTATTGACATCAAGCGAATTACAATGTATAATTTATTTATTACAGTAAATTTTTAAGAAGGAGCAATCTTATTTATGGAAAAAGAATTTTTAATTGTGGATTTTAACCCACAAGCTAGTGCAGATGTTGGAAAATACGCACTGAGACAATCTCTCATTGGAAGTAAAGAAGAAGTTAAACCAAGTGAGATTAAGTACGCAACTGAGAATGAGTACTTGGCTCGATTAATCGTTCGAGCAGATGACGTTGAAGAAAGCGTATTCGATGGCAATACATTACTATTTGTAGTGGATAAAGACCATGAACCAAAAGCAATCAGTGTTGTATTATATAATGATGAAACCGGGTCAATTAAAGCAATTGAACCAATCATCGAATTAGTGGGTGACGAAGAACAAGCACTAGCACAACCACAAGAGCAAGAAGAAGCTCATGAACAAGGAGAAACTTCACAAGAAGAATCAGAACAAGAAGAAGCTTCGAGCGAAGACTCACTTGAACAAACGATTGAAACAATCGTACCGTCGGTCGGAGATTTATACGAACGTGTAAATGAACCATTACATGTTGATGAACAATTCTTAGCTGACCGTGAAGTGTTGAGTTTGAAAACTCAATTAGAAACGTCATTATCTACAATCAGATTTATTCTAGGTAAAGAAATTGACGAATTAATTCGAGACGGTAAATTTGAAGAAGCGAAACGCTTAGTCGTTGAGCAATTAAAACAATCACCATCGAGCGAATTACTTGAGTACCAAAGTTCATTACGTGCTTTAGAAAACCAAAAAGAAGAAGTGCGTATGACAGTAGATGAGATTAAATCGTCTTACGATAAACGTAAACAAGAAGCTTGGGAGCAAGAAGTGTTAGAATACCAAGCACGTTGGGAAGAAGAATACCGTCTAGCAAATCCAGATGACTCAGAAGTTCGTGCAGCGAATTATGTGTTGAGTCAAAAACCACACATTGCTGAGTTAAATCAAGAAGTGTCAAATAAGAAAGTTGCTGCTGAGAAAGATGTAATGACAGCTATCGTTAAGAGTGGTGGAGATAGTTCTACTGGACGTCTACTAGACTTCTTACGAATGAAAGAACGTTATCAAAATGAATTAGATAAAATCACTGGAGCGATTGCTGGTAACAAACGAGTAGTATCTACACCAGTTGTAGAACAACCAGCGTTTGTTGAAGAATCGCATGAAGAAGTTGTTGCACCAGTAGTTGAGCAAGAAGTTCATGAAGAACTTCATCACCAACTTCCAGACAAAGAAGAAGCTACACAAATCAGTGAGGACTTCGATGATTTAGACGCAGAGTTTGAAAAAGAATTCGCTGCTTTAGATGCAGCACCAGTATCATTAGAATCAGCACCAGTGGTTGAGTCACAACCAGAGTTATCGCATGAAGAAGTTGCTCACAACGACATCGATGACGAAGATGACTTATTCGAAGATGACTTTGAAGATGTTGAAGAAGAATCACCTAAACACGAAGAAGATTTAGGCGATTCATTCGATGAATTAGGCGATGAAGAAGAACAACACGACGAATTAATCACAGATGACAATGACGAATTCGACGTTGAATCAGACGAAGATGACTTCGATGACTTTGCTGAGTACAAAGAAGACGAAGACGAAGACGAAGACGAAGAAGTTGAAGCACCAAAATCTAACAAAAAATTAGGTCTTGGAGCTAAAGTCGGAATCGGAGCTGGAGCTGTTGGTTTACTAGCTGCTATTGGTGTCGGTGGAGTAATGTTACTAAATCCAAGTAATGACCAAAAAGCAAATGAACCATCAACATCAGAACAAGCACCAGCTGAGAAGTCAGAAGATACTACAGTTAAACCACTTGTTTCAGTTGGTGACACATTAGTAATTACTAAAGCTGATAAGAAAGAATATACAGTTAAGGTATTAGAAGTTTTACCAGACGGTTCAATCTATACTGACGGTGGCGACAACGGTGAGAAAATTCACATTACTTACGAACAACTACAAAAGAAATTCGGACAGTAATGTCACATAGAATATTTAAAAAGATGGTGGCGACACCATCTTTTATACATAATACATAATTTTATTTGAAAGAAAGGTGAGGACGATTGGATTCTCTAACGACATTCTTGAAAGTTGCGAAAGAACGTGGCTATCAAAACGATGAGTACAGACAAGCGAAGTCTGGACCGAAAATGATGAATTGGATGATAAATCTAGTAACTTTATTTTTAATGAGTGCACTAATTTATTTTGTATTAGGATTTATACGACCAGCTGACCCGATTGTATTGGATACTGGACCGAAAACAGAAGAAGTTGCTAAAACTACAGAAACAACACAAACGACTGCTGACCCAACTCTTTCACCAATTATGCAAAAAGCAATGGAATGGTTGAATTCTCAGAAAGATGGTACTGGTGATTTCGATTTACAGAAAACTGGAATGGATGTTGCTCGTGGAGCAGTGGACGTCTCAAAAACAATTTTAGAAGTCATCATGAAATCTAGTGTGTTCGTATTTATGACTATTCTTGTAATTTATCTATTCAAGTTGGTACTAAGATGGAGACATTACGAGCGAGATGTGATTGGAAACGACTTCGAAGCAGCATTATTAAAACGTCGCATTTTAGGTTCATTGAATATTTCACAACAATACAAAAATGCTGTGAAGGCAGCTAGTGGTGAGAACAATCAAGACGACCCAACTCGTCAAGGTAAAGTAGAAGCACTACGAACATTTAAGAACATGCAAGTGCACATCAATACACGTCAATCATTAAGTGGTTTCACAATTGTAAAGAACTCACGCATTTCATTTGAAGTACCAACAAATCAATTTGCGATTGATGAGCTAGAGAAACTAATGAAGAACGTGAGTGACGTGGCAACACAACGAACAAACGCAAGAAGTAAATTTGGTGCGTTGGAGATTTCAGAAGACCGCTCAGTCTGGTCAGTAAGCTCGCAAACACCAGTGAAGGATAAATATTACTTTGAAGACCCTAATGCAAACAAAGATGATGGTGACTATGAATCATCATTTGGAATTGAGAACTTCAAAGATAATACTCAAAAAATCAATGAAATTAAAGAATCAGCAGAAGCGTTTGCGAATCGTACTTCTGTTGCGATGGGTACATTCTTGACATCTGCGAAGTATCAAGTAACATTTATTGACTTCGTGTTAAGTGCGACAACATTAACATTGAAATATGAATGGACGTTTGACCCACAATCACCGAACGTTGGGTCACTTGACAAATCGATTGATAAGACATTCAACACGGATGGAGCTACGGTAAGTCTATCTGGGAATCAGTTAATCATTGTATTTCCGATGCCAAAAGAGTATCATATTCCAATTGATGTAAGAACATTATATCTAGAAGTCTTTGGAGGTGACAACCCAGATGCTACAGATGATTAGTGGATTTTTTATGGGAATTTGGACATGGATAGTGAAAGTACTCACAAGCTTGTGGGTACTCATCTATTCCACAATTGCAAGTTTACCGTGGAAAGAGATTGGAATTGGCGCAATTACGTTATTGATTGGATATTTTCTATTTGAATTTTTATTCGGTGACGATGGAATAATTTAAAAATGAGGTGACAACACATGAATGAGTTTGATGAACTTTTACAAAGTGAAGAACCAAGTAAGAAGAAAGCAAGTGCTAAAAAGCAAAAACAAAAAGAAGCACAGAAAAAGAAAAAACAAGCTAAAACAAGTAAGTTGTTCAAATGGGGTATGATTACAGCTGTAACCATTCTTTCGATTACAACTATCTTCTTTGGTCTAATGTACGCTGGTACTAACGTTCAGTTAGAAGAACTTTCTAAACGTAGTGGTGTGAAAACTGTTGACAAGACAGAGCAAGCACTAGAAGTGTATCGTAAAGTTGCTGATGCTGGAGACCAACAAGACATCAAAGAATCACAAATCTTAAATTTGAAACAACAATTGAAAACTACGCTTGAGCAAGCAGAGAAATCTAAACAAGCAGGAACTGGACAACAAAAATTTATTGCGTCTGTTTTAAGTGAGACGCAAGCAACTGACATAATCTCAAAATTCTTTAAACTATATTTCAGTCTAGATGGTACAGCTTCGGTCAAAGGAAACAAAGACTTAGTTAAACTTTTCGGAACGGAGCAAGAAATGTTATCTCTTGATAACTTGGAGTCTCCGATGAAAGAATTGTCATCTGGTGGTGAGTTGGCAACGACTCCAACGATACTGTTTAGTGGAATGCGAGGGTCAGTGAACGATTACTTTGTAATTGCGGGATTCAAAGTGAAAGATAAGATTGTACCACAAGTTTATCGTATGTCTATTAACTTAAACAGTAAAATTAAAGTAGTACAGTATCTCGGTGCTTTGGATGTGAATTATGACGAAATCGTCAAAACATTAGACGAGGTGAAATCGAATGACAAAGAAAAACCAACGACTACGACAACAGTCACAACAACAACTGAAACAACAACGACACAAGCGAAAACTAAATCTAACAACTAAGATTGGGATTGTCACATTTGCGTTAATGCCACTATTTAACACGGGAGCTACAATTGTAGCTCATGCGGATACACATAAACCGTGGCAATACATTAAACGCTCGTGTGAGATTAAAGAACCAGTCAATGCAAAACAAGAAGGAAAGATTGTAAGTTCTGAGGGAGACTGGCTCGCTGAGGGTTCGGAAGCATACAAAGTAGCTAAGGAAGTATTCGATACGTTAACGAAAGAATATGGTACATCTGGTGCTTTTGCGGCTGGGGTAATTGCGAACATCAAAGGTGAATCTAACTTCATACCCGACTTGGGGGAAGGATACTGGGCAACAGGTGGAGTGAACCGATTTGGAATGAACTCGAAAACACCGACAAGCGGTATGGGGCCGTCCACACAAGAACAAGAATTACGAAATAATCGTAATTTCTTTGGTGGTGGATTATTCCAGTTAACACCATATCAGAAATTTACTGAGAGTAAATGGTGGGGTAGCATCGATAAGTCAAATGGGTGGGCACCAGCAAACCAAATTTCAGCAATGCTTGGATTAGAGTTCTGGAATAGAACATTAGAAAGTTATTTCGTAAACGGTCATCCATGGGACAAATATGGTGGTGATAAAATCACTAAAGTAGAACAATTATTATCAACAACAGACCCAGAAAAAGCAGCGATGTATTTTATGATGTCGTATGAACGACCACAAGACCCACACCCAGAACGTATGGAATGGGCAAAGCAAGCTAATGCTGTTTTCAACAAAGATAATGTTAAGGCTGACCCAAGCAAATTCAAGTTTGAATTGAAAGACAATGTTACAGTCGACGTAAGTAAGCACACTGAGAAGAAACATGATGATTGTGAGAAAAAATCGTCGACTGGTAAACCAGCTGACTGGGGCAACGATGGTAAAGGTGTTTATCCAAAAGACGCACCGACAATGTTCAATGCTGATGACATTCCAGATTCTGTAAAAGAATTCGTGCTAGACCCACGAAAAGTCGGAATGCATTACAAAGACCCAGAGGGTTGGACAAATCCGGGTAATCAATGTGCACATTTTGCATCATCATTCTTATATGCTTTATGGGAAAAAGACGGTCAGCGTAATCCAAACGCTACCAGTGGCGCTGGTATCAACGAAGGTGGATTGTTTGCTGGATTATATGCTAAAAAATATGGTGCTGACAAGACGACTAAAACACCAAGTAAGGGAGCTATGGGTAGCTCAATGAGTGCAGCTGCAGGTTTCGACGCACTGTACGGACACGTGTGGATTGTATGCCACGTATTTGAAAACGGTGATATCTTGGTGGCGGAACAAAATGTAGCTCGTGGTAATGTTGGTTCTGGTTATGCAAATGGTACAACAAATGCTTGGCACTATCGTTACATCACAAAAGAGACTCAAAAAATAATGGACGCAGACTATTTCACACCAGCGGATGTGGGATATAAACCAAGTGATAAAATTACAAAATAGAATAAGAAAGTAGAGGAGTAACTATGGATAAGAAATGGAAAATCTCGTTGATTGTTGGAGCGTGTGTTTTAACAATTGCGACAATTATCTTCTTCGTGGTGAAAGGTGCTACTTCTGATGGAAAGAAAGCACCGGGTGAGCTTCACGTAGTTGAGGTTAACAACGGTGCTTCTTCTACAGAAGCGAGTAACTCAGTAGCAAGCGTAGACGTAAATGGTAAAACGAATGATGGTAAATCAAATAATGGAACAAACACAGAGACTAAAACAAAAAGTGCAAAAGAAATAGCAAGTGAGTATTTAAAGAAGTTCGACGATAGTAAATTTTATGATGGATTGAGTAATGAACGAATCGAGGAACTAACAAAAGCTCGTCATATTGAAGAAGCTATCAAGTTGAAATCAACACTCGTCATTTCAAGGCATCCACAAAATGAAAAGGATGATGACCAATATACACACGCAATCATTGTTGATAAGAACTTACAAGCGGATAAAGAAGTAAATTATGATGGTGTTAAGAATGGTATTTTAGATAAATTACACAAAGCATATAATGATTTAGCTAAAATGTCTAAAACGTCAGCATCTGCATTTGACATAGAAGGTATTGCAAATGACTACTTCTATCGTGTACAAAACGGAGTCATGTCGTTTATACGCTGGTCTGGTAATGATTGGAAAATGGACGATAGCTCATTAAAAGTATATCAATATGATGGTGACGTGTATCAATACACAATCGCTTGGAAGAAAGATGGTAAAGTAATGGGTTACATGATGGGTACTTATTATAATACACCAAAAACAACTGAGTTAGTATCATTCTCTATGACACAAGCTGGGTCTGAGAGTAACTACGCACAAAGGGAACGAGGAGCAATCAAATGAGCAAGAAATTAATAGTATTGATTGGAGCACTCTTTTTAATAGGGTGCTCTAAACCAACAGAAAATAAAAATCCAATAAATATTGCAACCAATGACAACGAATCAAGTGAAGTAGTGAGTGAAAAAATTGATTCAGAAGTAACAACAGTTCGAGATGAACCGCTACCACAAGGTGACGTGACATACACTGGGACTAAGAACGTCGCTGAGCACAAAGAAGAATTCTTGAAGTTGTTAGTGGACTTGTACGACATGAAATTACAGACAAAAGATGCGTTGCTAGACAAACTTGACAAATTGAAAGAATACGATGTGACTATCAACGTAGACGACTTGGTTAAATTGTATAATTATACATCTGATGGTGATGTGAAACGAATTGTGACCGCATCATCACGTGTGCTATCAAGTGAAGTGAAAGATAATAACTTTAACATTCAATTGAGATTTGCTCAATCTCCGACATACGGTGAGAGCGTAGAATCAATTAGCAAACGTTTATACATCATGTTAGAAACGAACGATGAGTTACCGATTCGTGAAGTGACTTACACATACGATGAAAGTGCTAAAAAACTTGATTTAATCACAAAAACTTGGTTATTTAATAACTAAAAACCATGTACATAGCTATATAAAATATGGTATAATAAGTAAGTAAACTAAAAGAAAGGAACATGTCGAGATGAATTTTATTAAGAAATTTTTAAACGGAACTAAAGAGTATTTATTCACATCTCAAGACGGTTCAATCATCTGGTTAGCACAAGAGACTTGGGCATTCATCAAGGCTGCTTGGAAGGGAATCGGAGAACGATTAAACAGTCTTCAAATGGAACGTGAGAGCCGACACTCACACGACGAAGACGATGACGTGTAGTGGGTGACTGACTATGAGTGAACAAAATAAACTAGCGAAGTTTAACTTGAAATCTGTAAACATTCTAGCTGAGTCGAAACACCGAACAATGGAAATTGAACCATTAAAGAAGATTACAATGGATGGAATGATATCAACACAACGTCTATTATTCGGAACGTTCATCTATCTCGGATTGATGATTATATTAATTGTGTATCTGTTAGGTGACGGTGCACGAGCTAAATATGTTTGGCTTCCATTATTAACACTAGGAATATCAATCACGGTCATCATGGCGAACTATTTAATCTCGTCACGTGACAAATCAATGTTGAGTTCTGTTGCTATTCTATTATCAGACCGTATTTTTGAGAACATGAGACGTAAGTCGAAACGCAAGGGTGACTTGAAATCTATTGGTATTGAGAAATTCGACGACAAAACGGGACTGGTCGTGTTCAGAGATGGACGGATTGGTAAGGTGTATGAAGTTGAAGGAACGTTATCACGGTCAACATTACCAGTTGTTGCGAATCAGACCGCAATTGTAAAAGCACAGTATTTGATTGCACGTTCTGCTACATCGTACGAAAAGTTAATCTTGTCTATCAAACAAGTAAACTTACGAGAACAACTAGCAAAATTAGAAGAATATAATCAACAAGCAAATACTGGGAGTATGAGTGATGAATGGCGTCGATACATGATTCAATTAATGTATAATTATATTAAAAATGACTTAGACGGTCAGGAAACGACAGTCACACAAGTATTGGTATTGTCGGATTTTGATAAACAATCATTTGAGAATACTGAGTTTGAATTTATGAGTGCTGTCGACCAAGGTATGTATTCTAGAGCGAGAGCAATTACAAATCGTAAAGAGCTTGTTGAGAAACTAGCTCCAATCGCAATGCTATCGAAGGGAGGTCAGTCGACAAATGGAACTATTCCAAAAACTGTTCAACAAAGAAAAAAACAAAAATAAAGACAAAAAAGATTTAACAACAAATCAATTTCTAACAGAACCGACTCCATATCGATTTACTCCGTCATTCATTAAGCATAATGGATTGTACGCAGCGATTGTAAAATTATACATCAAACAAGGTACGAACCGTAACATGTCGTACACTGAGATTCTTGATTTCGTACCAACATCAACAATCACTGGCGTGGACATTCATTTTATGGTTGATGACGTGTTGATTAAAGATGATGAGAAGAATAAAATCATCACAAACAACTCATCTATCAACTTAGCGATTATCAAAGATGACGACCGCAACGCTCGTAAGAAACAAGAGAGTGGTAAAATTGAAGAAACGCAAGATAAGAAAATCTTACGTGAGAGTGAACAAGCTGACTACTTAGCTTATCAATCGATTATCGGTAACTCTGAACCAGTTGCTGTATATCGCTGGTCACTTCTTATCATTGGAGAATCAATGGAATTGGTGGATGAGCAAATCCGACAATTAAATACACGTTTGGCGAAATCACACGATGGAGCTGTGTGGGATTCATTACCGGGAGAACAAGCTCAGTTATTTGAGAATTTATTCAGTGGCGTTGAGAAAGACCGTTTTAATAACACAACGTGGGGTAGCAACTATGCTGGTCTAAACGTATCCATGAGTGCTGGTTTACTAGACGCAGGTGGAATTCCGATTGGTAAGGATGTGTACTCACCAGCTCATTCAACAGCATTCTTCGACTTTGAACTTGGAACACAATCACAAGCGATAGTTTCAATGCCGAAAAATGCAGCATTACCGATGTATTATAAAGAAAACGAAGAAAATCAAATTTCAGCAAGTTCGATTATCGCTCAAACTGCAGCAAATCACATTGTAATGGCTGGTCATAAAGCACATCACATTGTGTTAAATGACTTTAATTACTTTGAACCGAATATGTTCTATCGACCACAAGAGAGCGCACAAGTGTTTAAACACTATGATGTATCGAAGGTGACGATTAACTTAATGCAAGGTTTCGGTGAACTCTCAGACGTACACAACGCATATCATCGCTTACGTCAAAAGATTGTAAACGTGTTTAACATCATGCGTGACCTAGAATTGACAGATACAGACGAAAGTATTATAATGGGTGCACTTGAGAAAACTTACACAAGCTTGGGATATTGGTCAGCGGAAGCAGATATATTCCCAGAGCGTACAAATATCGTTGAGATTCAAAATCCACAAATCTACATGACAGCGACGGACTTCTTAAACAAGTTCACTGTGCGTGTACGTGAAGCGTTGACGACTGGATTGCTTAATAAAGCAGACCGTGCGGATACGTTAAAAGAGCTGTTGGATACAGCCTTATCATCGTATCGTTCAGTCGTGGGTCGACACACGTCGATTGAGTCAACGGACGCAATTCAAGTGTATTATGATTTTTCAACAATACATGATATGAAACTAAAACAAATCCAATACATCAACATGCTTGAGTACATTGTACACACTGCGAAGCGTGGAGACGTCATTGTCATTCACGGTTATGATTCATTATATGAGCAAGTATCACGAATGGGATTTGATACAATTGACGCAGCAAAAGAACGTGGAGTTCGATTTATCTTCGCATTCGATTGCATTTCATCAACTCCAAACGCTAAAGGTATTAAGATGAGTGATATGTTCAACATGCAGGGTACTTATTACGCAGACTTAGACGTGGACGTTTCATGGTCAGTCATTGGACGTTCATTGCCAGCTGACGTGGACAAAGTGCAAAAAGCATTAAATACGGATTTAAGTACACATATCATTGAAAGTATGCAAGCTAAATTCGACCATCAAGCGTTGGTACATAGACGTATCGGTCAAGTAAACAGCTTCGTACATTTTAATCCAGTAATTTAGAGAGAGGGGCGACGCTTGAAATGTTTGAAGATTCAAGTAAACGAACAAAACAAATATCCAACAATGCGATTACTATTGCGGTTTGCATCATCATTTCTATATTGTCAATCTTCTTCGTATTTATTGGAACATTGAAATATAACGGAATGGTCGCACGTTCATCAAGTCCAGTTGGAACTGAGATGACATTCACTCGTTCGAATGCGAAAGTGAAGATTAGTGGATTGTACACAGACAAATCGAAAAGTGCGTTGGTGATACGTATTTCACCAGAAGATGACGCACAAACAAAATTACCGTTTAAGGGTACGGACTACAAGGTATATCTGACTTCGAAGTCATTAGACGGATACAAAGAAGCAGATATTATTTTTGGTAAGATATCCACCGATGGTGACATGTTCTTGGTGATTCCTAAACCATCGGATGAGATTTATAACGTGTTCATCATGAATACAAAATACTTAGCGGTTGACAACATCACAACGAAACAAGGTGCTAAGAGACAGAACGATGATGCGTCTAATATTCAAGATTTAGACGAAGGTGCTGAGAATAACTTGAAGACGTCGATTAGTAAAGCGATTTCAAGTTATAAATACGACCCAAGTGGGAAGAATGCGAAAGAATTCGTGGTTGACGATAACCACTCAGACGTAATTTCATTCCGTGTCACAACAAATCCAGCTTTAGAAGATGAAGCACATAAACCAATCGTGTTAGATACACAACTTGTAACGGATGGTAAAGAATTTGACTTCAAGTCATTCTTCAATATCGTATTCAAGCAATCAGTAGTGAATACATTAGAAAAACAATATGAAGCAAACAAATCAACAGTATTACAAGTTGAAGAAGCTTTGAAAGAAGCAAAAGAACGTGTTTCTCAAAACGCACAAGATGCAGACGCAGTTAGAGCGGTTGAGAAACTAACAAATGAGTTAGAGATATTACAACGTGAGCAAGCAAACTTAGCAAACAAACATTCTCAATACTCGAATCTGCAGTTTGCAAATAGTATGTTCTCGAACTTACAAACAAAAGCAATTGTAGTAGATACTAACTGGAAAGGAAAATAGCATGGCTGAACAATTATGGGATAAACTCAAAGACGCTCCGAGTTTCTGGAATGCTTGGACTGAGTATAATAAAGAAATGGCAGAATCGTTACAATTACTAAACGAATCTCCATATCCGATTCTCGGTCGTGATTCAGAAATTCAGCAAATTTATGACATATTAGAACGACCACGTACACCAGTAGCGCTGCTACTCGGTCAAGCTGGGGTTGGTAAATCAGCAGCAGTTGAGGAGTTCGCACGACAATTGAATAATCGAATAAATCCGAACTTGAAAGTGAAATACTTACTAGTATCACTTCAAATTGGTAAATTGAAATCTCTTGGAACATCGAATTTACAAGCAGCATTATCATCAATGTTGAGTAAGTTGAAAGAGATGGAACAACTCGCTCAATTAACGTTGGGTGACAAAAGCATACGAATCGTATTATTCATCGATGAGGTGCACATGATTGTAACCATTTTTGGTCCCGGAACTAAAATTGGTGGTGACTTACTGAAAGCAGAGTTAGCACGTACACCAATTCGAGTGATAGCAGCGACTACACGTCGTGAGTACGACTCTACTATCGCTGTGGATAGACCGTTGGCTGAACGTTTCAAAAACGTAGAGATGAACGAGTTACCAAAAGAAGTGGTTCTCCAAATCTGTAAAGCTTGGTGGTCGAAGATTGCTCCAATGTATACGATACCATCAGATAGCGTATTAAATAGAACATTAGACGCCAATGCGATGTATCGTGCAGAAGAAGCTGAACCACGTAAATCATTGGATTTACTAGAAGACTTTGTGAGTTATTGTAAGCGTACAGGTAAGACAATTACTGACCAAGTGGTTGACGGAATCTTTGAACGAAGATTCTCTATTAGTTTGACACTTCAAATTGAACCAGCTAGTATCTATCAAGAAATTGCAAGTCGAGTGAAAGGTCAACCATATGCGTTGGAAACATTGAAGAAACTAACACAATCGTTAGTATTCAGATTAGACCCTACATCGGACAAACCACTTGCGACAGCATTGTTCACTGGTTCAACGGGTACTGGTAAGACAGAAACAGCGAAAGCGATTGCACATGCAATGTATCCGGGCAAGAAGATGCTAGTCATCATGAACATGCCAGACTTTAAAACACCAGAGCACGACGTGTTATTCCGTCGTAACTTAGGTGAGATTGTTCGACACCAACCAAGTTCAGTAATTGTGTTCGACGAGTTGGAGAAAGCACACAGTCAAGTATTAGACTCACTATTAGCAATTCTCGATGAAGGTATTGTGAATTTCACATCAAAAAACCGTGAAGGTCAAGATGAAGTCAACAGAGTTTCATTACGAAACACTGTGATTATCGCAACAACCAACGCTGGTCAAGATGTGTTCAAGAACGATGCTAAATACTCATCTCGTGGAACTATGGTAGTTAGTGGTGACGAACGTAGTAACGAATTACTACGTAAAGCTGAGACTGAGCGATTACTAGTTGCGATTAAAGAAGAATTGACGAGTGGAGTGTTCAAACCAGAACTTGTTGCTCGTTTCAATCGTATCGTACCATACCGTGCTTTGGATGAAGAAACATTCATCCGAATTGCAGAATCTCAGTTATATCAATTAGCTGGTAAATTTAAAACAATGCGTGGTATTAATATTACGTACAACAAACCAGTAGACTGGGACAGAGATAACGACCATCGTTATCCATATACAACATTTGACGTAGCACTATATATCGCTTTTGTTCGAGCGAAATCGGATGATAGTTCACAAGGTGCTCGTAAAATTAAAAATGAAGTGGATTCAGTCGTGTATGACGCAATCGTAGATTGCATCATCGAAAATCCATACAAAAAGAATTTCAAAGTAGAAATTAGTAAGGACTCCGACATTTATGTGAACGGAGTAGGAAAAGAAGTAGGGGGTGTAATAGTACATGCGTATTAATTTCAAAAAGATATTTGCAGTAGTTGCGATTCTAGGAATCGGTGTAGCAACATTTACACCTTTAACTACTTACGCTGTTGACGGTGATAGGGACGTACAAATTGACGGAAGTGATGGTACTGGCGGGTCTGCTGTTTATAAAATCGACTCGTTTATATCACAGAAGTCGCAGGACGAAGCAAATGCCATGTTGACTGACAATCCAGACCAAGTAGCTAGTATTTTGACAACAGTTCTTCAAAATCCAAAAGCAGCTTTAGAATCTGAACAATATCGAGCTGTTGTGAACGCATTTAAGAACGCTCCAGCTAGTGTAGTGCAAGCGGTGAAGAACTCGAAAAGTTTGGGGAAGAATGTTATTGCAACATTACAGAACAACCCAGAATTGAGACAAACATTGAGTCAGCTATTCAAAGACTCTGGGAACTTCTTCGAGAACGTTAACCAACTGATTGACGTTCGTGATAATCAAAGTAATGGTAGTCAAACTGTTTCATCTGGAGTAAATGGTACACCTAGTGTATTACAATCAACAATGTACCAGACATTACTACCATCAATTATCTATAGTAGGTCACAAGCATCTAATTCAGCTGGTGCAACAGTAGTGAGTTTGGCAGACATCGAGAAATACGGTGTCTATGTGGAAGGAACTAACAACCCTCAACGATATGGGTTTGTTACCAAGCAGAATAAGACCCAACCAGAAGGTGCACAATTAGCAAACTACTTATTAGCGTTGTACCACTATGACTATTTAGTGCCAGTACCGAAGGATTTAAATGGGGGTAATCCAGTAAGTACATTCTTTAACAAAGTAGTACGTTGGGCAACTGGTACTAGTGTACCAGAGTATACACCAAGTAGTATCGCTCTTGGGATGGCCGCGTTCTTTGGTTCAATTTATGACGCTGCAACTTCATTCTTGAAACTCGTGTTTGAAGGTGTTAAATCACTGAACTGGAACTTTATCTTCGGATTCACAAAAGAAGGTCAAGCGACTGGGTTCGTTGGTAGTATCATACAAACAGTGTCCGATAAATTAGGATTCTCTAGTGGATTACTACAAGCATTGAGATACTTTATCATTACAATCATCTTTATATCATTTGTTATATTTGTTATGGTGGCTATGGGTGCTCGCTCAAGAACTCGTATTCGTAAAGGTTTAATTAACTTCGTAGTACGTATTGTGGTAATCTTCGTATTTATTCCAGTGTCCGGTAAATTTACTGACTTAATTGGTGAGATGGCGTCTGGTATAACAGGTGATTTCACAACTCCATCACGAGTAAACTCAATGTTCGTATTGGATACGTTGGACTGGGCAGCGACGACAAACTTATCACTTGCACCGATTACGAATGCAAGTCCGTCAACAAACACGCTTGACATCTTTAAGGGAACATATGAACCAACTTTCGACAACGTTCAAAAGTTAACACAAAGTGTAATCAAACGTTCGGAAGTGGCTGGTTTAATAACAGATAAGACTTCTGCAGCAGACCTATTAAATAAGGTAAGTAGTCGTGAAGTAGTGAGTGTGAATGCTTACTTTGCACGAGTATCGTCTGCACAAAGTGTGGGAAGTAGCTCGATTGCAGCAAGTAACTTACCAACAGGAATTAGTTCATATCAAAATCCAGATGGTTCTAGCGCTAAGATTAATATTCCATTCGAGAATATTAAACCGGCGTTCTTGAGTACAAAAGAATCAAGTGAGGAAGAAGAAGGCTCAAGTAGTAGTGATTCATCAATGGCAATTTACAAATGGCAAGTGAATAGCGGTTCAAAAGAGTCTATCGTGGAATTAGACTCTAAAGCTAAAATGGTAGTAGAACCAGTTCGTTGGTACAACTTAGATACTTATATCTATGGTGCTCGATTACCAGACACAATGGCTAAAGAACATGCGAACTACTCAAACTACATTAACGCAAGTGGGACATCACAACTAAATGACCCACGCACAGGTAAGGCTGCGAGTGACGCATTAAAAGACTCATTGATTGCGAACTCAAACATTATAGCGTTATATAACCAATACGCAGGTGTAGCTAAAATTACACCGGGTGGTGACCCATCATTATCAACGCAAACTGTAGCGTTCTTGCTTCAATCAGAATATTCAAACGGTTCATTAACGTATCGTGGATATAATACAATTGCAAGTAAGACAGGTGAAACTAAAAATACTGGGGTGAATGGTAACGCATTCGTTCGTTATACAATTCCAAACTCAGGAGATACTGACCTTATTAGTAAAGTATTCTCACTTCTAACACTATGGATGTGTTCAGCAGTAGTGGCAGTATATGCGTTAATCTGGGTTCTTAAAGGGCCGATTATTGCAACATTGTTAATTACAGGTAAGAGCTTCTTAAAAGCAGCAGTCACTGGTGACATTACAGCAGCGATTAAATTCGTGGCGGGGGATGCAGCAATTAAATTCTCAGCTACATTCGCAGCGGTCGGAACTTATATGACATTGGGTATTATGGGTGGTATCATCAATGCAATTCAAGGATTACCAACTTCATATGTGAATAATAACTGGGTGGCTAAAATCCCGATTGTCGGAGATTTCATTAGCTCAGTATCAGCGTTAATCGGTGGTATGTTCATCTGTACGTTATTAACACTAGCTCTTGTATGGCCGATTATGAGATTGAATCTTGGTGGTCGTGGTAAAGGTAAGAAACCATTGTATGCTGGATTCTTAGGAATCTTCATCATGATTCCATATATCTTATTCGAAGCATTAGATGAATACTTAGAAATCATCTACCAACGTGTATACGGAAAATCTCGTTCACGCACATTCGGGGCTAAACTTCGTAATCAAGCTGACCCAATCGACCAGAAGAAACTTGCTGGCAACTTAGCTAAGAATACAGCTACAGTAGCAGCAAAAGCAGGACTTGCAACAATGACAGGTGGTGCTTCAACTGCTGTAACAAGTGCGTTGGGTGGAGCTGGAGCAACGTTAGCAGCACAAGCTGGTAAGACAATGCTAGGTGCTAAATCAGCAGCAAATCGATTCGGTGGTAACATGGTTGATAAAGTAGCTGACTTCACAGGTGCTCCAACTGGAACAGGAAAAGATGGTATGTTGCGTAACTTAGCGAACGGTCTTAAATCAAACGCTGCTGGATTAGCAGACGAAGCTGGTAAGGTACACGTACCAACTCTAGCAGAAGCGTATCAAGAACATCGTGACCAAAACGCATTCGAGAAAGCGGATAACGTGGAAGCTATCAGACGTGCAAACCGTGAATCTGGATTATCAGTATCGCAACGTGTAGAAAATCAATACGAGCGTGATAGAATTGAAAAAGAGAAAAACAGATTAATTGATGCAGATGGTGCTACAGCAATTAAGAATATTGATGAATTAGCGGCTTCTCTCGCATCAGCACAAGCTTCGGAAGATGCTAAAAAAGCGACGATAGAAGCAAACAGAACTTACACACCAACTGGTAAGGCGGGACGTACTCGCAAGCAAGTCGACGGTAGTCACATCACTGCTGGAAATGTTAAAATTCAGACACAACAAGTCACTGCTGAGGGTGGAAGCTCAACGACAATTAAAGCTGACAACTCAACACTTGACGCTGTTTCAAGAGATGGCTCAATGACTGGTGCTCCAACAACAGTTCAACGAGACAGAAGTGTGGCACAAGCTGAGCAAATGGCAGCTCGTCTAAATCAAGCGGTAGCTGGAATCGAAGAACGTATTAACGCTCGTAAAGACGTTTACGTAAGTGACGATGAACGCAAACGCTTAGACTCTAGCAAAGCGGTCGCAAACCGTGAAGCTATCATGAAGATGCAAACATCCATGAACGAAACGATGAAAGCATTCGATGAAACAGCACAGAAACTTGCAAAAGCTCACGAATTACGTAAATCTTACGAAAATGACCAAGAAAAAGTCGATAAGATTGATAAGTACATTAACAGTCTTCAAAGTAATAACGACAATCTAAAAGCGAAATTAACTCAAATCACATCTGTTGCTGACAAGCAATTGGATAGACGAGTGAAACTCGACATTGATAATGAGAAAATCGCGGCTACGATTGATAAGTCATTAAACACAGGATTTACTGGTGCGATGAGACACGCAGCTACAGCAATCTCAGACTTAGCAAACAATCGTGACAATGCTCAAGCATTACGTGATGATTGGGATAGACGTGTAGCAAATAAACCAGAAAGCGACGCTGATTATCAAGCTCGCATGGAAAAAGCTAATACGCAAAACGACGCAATGTCAAGTGAATTAGCTCAAGAGTTAGTTAACGAAGTACGTGGATTACGTGAAGAATCTGAGTACACTAACGACTTGTTAGTAAACGAAGGAATTAGACGTTAATTAAACTGAATAGTTAAAAGCACGATATGAAAAATCATACGTGCTTTTGACTGATTCAGAATGTTTTAAATGCGGATGAAAATTAAAATTAAGAAGGTGATAAGCGATGAGTGATATTATGATTTTATGTGAGAGACATTTGATTAAGTCTACTCATCCATTTTACGATGAGTGTGATAAATTAACATTTCTAGCAAAGAATCTGTACAACTCAACACTCCATTACCAACGAGATAGTTTCTTTCAGAGAGATTTCAAGAGCTACTATGATGTGAATAGAGTTTTCACGCATAGTAATCATAAAGATTATAGAGCATTACCGGCTAAAGTATCAAAAGGTGTGCAGCAATTAGTGGATAAATCTTTCAAATCTTACTTCGCACTAGTTAAGAAGAAGATTGCTGGAGATTATTCACCCAAAGTACGGATTCCAAAATATTTGAACAAGACTAGTGGTAGATGTGTTGTACCATATTCAAAAGATGCACTTAGTTTGAAAAACGAGGGATTTGTAAAATTATCAAAGACCGATATTGTAATCAAAACAAAACTTTCACGTAGTGACATCAAGGCAGCACGTATTGTACCAAAAGGGAATCATTTTGTGATTGAGATTCTTTATAAAGCTACAGTAAAACCATTGAAGTCGGAAATTCCAACTAGAGTAGCATTTATTGACCCGGGATTGAATAATTTGTTGACTATAACAAGTAATTGTTTCAATCCAATTTTGTACAATGGAAAACCATTAAAATCAATCAATCAATTGTCAAATAAAAATATTGCAACATTGAAAAGTAAATTAAGTGAGCATGGATTGAGAAATTCATCATTGATGAAATCTATTTATAGTAAACGGTCAAGAAGATTAACAGATTTGACACATAAAATTACCACACAGTTAGTGAATCAATTAGATTCGTACAATATTGATACCGTCATTTTTGGACACAATATTGGACAGAAACAAGACATTAACTTAGGTAAAGTAACAAATCAAAATTTCGTACAGATTCCGTTTACACAAATAATGAAACTCTTAAAATACAAATGTGAATTACGAGGGATTCGATTCATCACGATAGAAGAATCATATACAAGTAAGTGCAGTTTTCTCGATAACGAAGAAATCAAGAAACAATCTAATTATCAAGGAAGGCGATTAAGACGAGGACTATTTGAGACATCAAGTGGTACTTTAATTAATGCTGATGTGAATGGTTCTCTCAATATCGGACGTAAGTATTTGACCAAAGTAAATATGTATACAAAAGAACTACATGAGGATTTGGTTAAATTTATGGTAAATCCAAAAGTAGTAACAATTAGATAAAAGTAAAACATGATTAGCTATCTATAGCTAGGATTGTATAGAGGGTTGTCCCAGTCACCCCAACTCCGACTTGTGGATACAATCTTTGATTTCATTCATAAGTAAGGTGAGAAACAACAATTATGTTGGAAACTTTAATTTTATTAAAAAATCAAGGAACTGCTACAAAATTTTATGTTGAAGAAAACTTTACAATCAACATTCACATGTTGTATAATATGAATATATCATTAAATAAATAAGGAGTGTGAAAGCACATGCAACCAATTATAACTATGCTTCAAAAATATACATCTCAGATTGAGTTAGTAGGTAATGCAATCATTACATTATTAGTAGGATTCTTTACAATTAAGAACTTCATCAAATTCTTGAAAGCAATGGATAAAGGAAACCGTAACGACGCAGTTAAATCATTTGCATGGATGGCGGGAATCATTATCGCTGGTATTGTTGGATGGGGAGGAATTAAGTTACTTGTTACAAACTTAGCTCCATCGTCAGACATTCTACCACGTGGTTAATAAGTGAGTGATTCTAAATGAGTACTTACTATATTAAGATGGACTTTGATGAATTAAAACCGAAAGTGCAAGAAGAATTCTTGAAGCTTTTCGACTCACCGAATTACAAGAAACATATCATGGCGAAGTCGGATTCCGCTATTATCATTTCATTACCGTTATTCACATTACTAGAATACGACTTCGAGGACACTCGTGCGTATCATAAGAACTTGAAAATTACGTTAATTGAGAAAAGCGACAATCCTAAATCTAAGATGAAATCAGTAATTGAAGCTCTTGGAACACGCTCTGTTGAGTATGATAAATTGGTGAGAACTATACGATTTTAGGTATACCTAAAAATACAAAAACCTATCAAACGATATTCTAAACATACAATATGTATGCTACCAATATCGATTGATAGGTTTATATTTTATTTTATTTTATTTTATTTTATTTTATTTTATTTTATTTTATTTTATTTTATGAGTGTGTATGTGAACTACTCTCACCTATATTATTGCTCAGAGATGAGAGCTTCTTGGGTAATATGCTTACTTATTAATTTGTTGACAAACTAACAGAGGTTACATAAATTCACCAAGCTATCCCCGTAGTTCCTACGGTTTTATTTTTATTGTTTCTACAATTTTCATAATATACTAAATACTTACATCTCATCAACTGGGAGGTGTGGATTTACGGGTCATTTGTTAAATATTTTATATTAGTTATTGTTTACGCCAAACTCAGATGATACACCAAACGTATCAGACTCGTGTAATTGATAGATTACAGAATCTTCTTTTGAATGTGCTCGTACAAAGTTTTCAAAACTTTGTACAGATAAGTGACGTAAGTTTCGTTGTGCTCGCATGGCAGTGATGTCATCGTCTGACAATGATGCTTCCACAACTTTGTCCTCATCATAGTTTCCTTCCACAACAAGATAATCATATTTTCTACGTGGTGCAGAAATCATTGAATTTGTATCCGTAGCGAATAACAATGTCTCACCGTCTTCATTCGTAATCACGAATCCTTGATTTGGTACATCGTGATACAATTTGAATGTTTCAATGTGATACTTCTTACCACCAAGCTCAATGTCGAAATGAAATCCATGCTCAGTGAAAATGTTTTTTAATGGTACTTCAAATTTGAATCGTGAGTTGTTTTTCAACTTAATAAACTCAGCGACGTCACTGTTGCAATGAAGACCTTCCCTTAAAACCCATGGTCTATCTTTATAAATTTTGGACAATGTAGGTACTTTAATGTGGTCTCCATGACGGTGAGTGATGAAGATGTGTTCCACCCCCATCACTTTATCGCCAAGTTTGTCGAATGTTAACCCACAATCGATGAGTAATTTGTCGTCAATTACGACCGCATTACCAGTACTACCAGTCCCGATAATGTCTACTTTAAACATGTTATTATAACACTTCCGCAATTAAGTAGTAGATTTTACCGTTGTCCCCGCCGAATGACATAGATTTTAACTTAGCTTCGATTGGTTCTGGATTTTCGATTAAGTCTTCGATGTTTCGTTGACCTAAGAAGTCTTCTAAAGCAATTACTTTCTTAGCACGACTCTTAGCAACTAATCCGTCAATTACTTGTTGAGTACGTTTCACTTGGTCTTCACCAATTTGTTTGTTCTCAATTTGTTCACGTAATTGTTTGATATTCTTTTCTTGACCATATTTAACTGATAAAGTACGGTCGTCGTCTTCTGCAGTTAATGGTGGTAATGAAAGTGAAGATACACGGAAGAATAAATCTTCTCCATTGAATTTGTATTGGAATCCGATATTGAAACGAACACCTTTGAATTCTTCAAATTTTGTTAATTCCACTGTCTTACCATCTAATTCACGTGATTGTGCAGCACTAATTAATTTAACGAATTGTGTGTAGTTACCACCAGTTCCGATGTTTGGAGAGAATGACCCCACCTCAGCGTCATCAGTTGGTACGAAGTAAGTGATTTCAACCCCACCGTCTTCACCAGCTTCTGCAATAGCTTCGTTTAATACGTCAACTGCATTCTCAACTGTTGTTCCCGGTAAGATTGCTTCTAGTACCTCAGAAGCTGCATTGTATAATTCTTCATCTGGTTCGTAAGTACGAGATTCTTCAATCCATTTCATTGTATTTAACGGAATCGTACAAGCTCCTCCGTCATCTGCTAAAACTGCGAACGTGAAACGTCCACTCTTGTCGTCGAATAATACTGTAATTAATGTTCCTTGTTTTTCAATTGCTGTCATTTTTATATATCCTCTCTAGTTGTAAATTTTTGTGTGATTTCTTTTATTTTTGTCTATTTTTACTTGTCCGAATTGCACCTTACGGTTGTCTTAAACTCCTTTCTTTCGCTCGAACTAACGATTGATGATGTAGTTGTTTTCTTTCAACCACATCTATATTATAACTCAACTACTCACTCCGTGTACAGACCTAATTTAAGAAATTTCGGTTGAAATCACAATATGTGGTATGTTAGTTTAATAATCGCATCTATAGATTGTTATTGTGAATTACTTCACAATCAATTCGTAAGTCCATTGACTAGACTCCACGTATGAGTTCCTAATGATAATTTTAACATACCATCCATCATCACATCGAACATTCCAAATGACTTCGTAATTACCAACTTCATGGTCGAACCACAATTCGTCAACATCTTCTCGAGTTCCAAGCCAAGCAACGTCTCCGATGATTCGATTTCCTAAATCATCTGATAGTAGTCCATCTCTAAAAATTACATTTTTATTTCCGATATAGTCGAAAAAGTTGAGTAAAGCGTCCATCATATTCCACTGTGTCGCTTTATCGTAATATCGCTCACTAGAATTATCATTGCAGTCAACAAATTGAATTTTATTTCCTAATTTATAAGTATCTAAATTTACAGTCATATAATCAGTCCTTTCCATTTAATCCAATAGCGTAATATCATCAGCTAAGACAACTGTCATTGAATATGTTTCAATAATACCCGACGTGTATGATTGAATTACAAAATCAAGATAGAAGCATAACGTTCCATCTTCACATGAAATTCCATCCTTTTTACTATTTACGGCACGTTTGCTCACCGTCACTCCAAGTCGACCTGTATTTTGGGTGTATAACTCGTCATGGTGCGTATAAATCTCTCTTCCATTCAATTTCGATGATGCTTCCATAACCACATCTCGTACCCACATATCATAACCCTTATGTTCAAACAAAAACTCCGCTATTACATGTAAGTTCCCGACCCAAGTACATAGAACTTCCGACGCTGTAATTAAATCAAAATCCTCCTCCTCAAACCCGACAACTTCCGACTTGATTAGTTTGCGGTCTTGATGATATTTTAGAACACCAATTAATTTATTTGTCATAGTATTGAATCCCCCATCAATTCAACATCGTGAACTACTCCTACCTTCACTATTGTTTAGAGTTAGGAGTTTCTTGGGTAATATGATTACTTGTTGATTAGTTGAATAGTTTTCTAATCGACAGAGGTTACATAAATTTACCAAGCTATCCCCGTAGTCCCTACGGTTTTATTCTTCTTATTTCTACAATAAACGCAAACCCTCGTTCAATATATTAATACTTGCGTTAATATCTCTATCGTGGTGACTACCACAATTAGTACATGTCCACTCTCTAACTGAAAGTGGTTTCTTTCCTGAACTGAATCCGCAATCTGAACAAATCTGAGAAGATGGATACCAACGACTAATTTTGGATATTTGTTTTCCATGCCAATCAGCTTTGTACTCCAACATTCTCACAAATTCAGACCATGATACGTCACCAATAGATTTTGCTAATTTATGGTTTTTCATTAGATTTTTACTCGATAAATCTTCAATACAAATCACATCGTGGTTCTTGATGAGAGTAGTACTGAGTTTATTTAAAAAATCTTTTCTTTGATTAGCAATTTTATCATAGATTTTAGCAACTTTCATTCGTTGTTTTTGGTAATTCTTACTATCTGAGAGTTTTCGTCCTTCCTTCTTAGCAGCTAACGCTCTACGAGATAAACATTTTTGTTCTTTAGCTAACTTCTTCGACAACCGATTGATAAATCTATTATTACCAATCTTTTCTCCAGTTGAGAGAATGGCGAAGTCAGAAATACCAAGGTCTAAACCAACTGATGAGTTGGTTTTTGGAAGTAGTGAAATTTCCGTCTCACACAAAATTGAAATGTAATATTTACCAGTAGGTGTCATTGAGATAGTAGCACTTTTAATAACACCACTAATTTGACGATGAGCTTTAACTTTAACCCAACCCACTTTTGGTAACTTCACAAAACCATTCTCCAAAACAATACTACTATTATTATTAATATTATTAGTCTTATATGATTGACGATGACTCTTTTTCTTGAACTTGGGAAAACCAAAGCCAGAACGGAAAAAGTTTTTATAAGCTGTTTGAAGATTAATTTGTACGTTAGCTAGTGCTAAACTATCTACTTCTTTTAACCACGGAAACTCTTTCTTATACTGTGCTGGTGTGTTATACAATATTTCCTTTGTTTCTTCATAATGCTTTATTTTATCAGCCAACATCATATTCCAAATAGCTCTAGAACATCCAAATGTTTTAGCAAAGAATTGCTTTTGTTCTTCATTGGGATATAATCTAAATTTGTAAGATTTTTGTCTGATAGTCATTTCTTTCTCCTTGATTTTGTAGTACTCGATAAACCCTTACATCCCACCACCTAAGAGGTGGTGGATTTACGGGTCATTCGTTAAATTCATTTGCAAAGAACACTTCGATATTCTTTTTCGCACGTGTAAGTGCAGTATATGATAAGTTCGGTTTCTTCACAATCCATTCGTCCTTCGACGTTAAGTAATAAACGACGTTGTCCCACTCTGAACCTTGAGATTTATGAACCGTCATTGCGTATCCTAAATTCATACGCACGAACGGTACACGTTGTGCTCTCACGTTAGCAGTTAATAGTAATTCAGAAATGTCATTGCGGTCAACCGTTTTCAACCAACGATTCATTGATTCCATCACACATTCTTTTAATTCTCCAGTTACTTCTGAGCGTACGTATGCGTATACTAGTGAATTGCGTCGTACTAGAGCGTCATATAATTTGCTTGTAGCAAACTCACTCTCGTCGAACGAGAACGTCTCTAAAAGCTTAGACCATGCGTCGTATCCAGTTAATACTTTCTCCACTTTGAATAATTCGGAGTTGTAGAAACTTGAGATTAAATCAGTTTGTCCGAATACGTTCGACATGGACACTAATTTCTCTCCCGGACTTACGATTCCAGTGTATCCCAATTCCGTACGAATGAACTCATTTAATGCGTTCACATTCTTGTTTTGGAATGATAATACAACGTCAGCATTTAACAATCGACGTGTCAACGCTGGATTTTTACCAATACTTTCGATATTACCAGTGTTATAGAGATTTAACGGATATTTGCGAATAAGTTTGCTCACTTTTTCACCATCTTTAACTCTAGTCGCAATCTCAATGACTTTGTCAGTAGAACGCATGACTGTATTCAAGATGAAGAATCCATCATCTTGACCTGCACGATATGGTTGCATGTAATCATTCAGTTCACCTTCCACTGGTTCAAGTTGATATGGGTCTCCACAAATTAACATAGTAATGTCATGACCCATCATTCGACACTCGCCAACTGCGTCCATTAAAACATTAAATTGAATTTTGTTAATCATTGACGCTTCGTCTACGATTAAGAATTGCACTTCATCTTTCATTAAAAGAGCTGCTACTTGACTTGATTCACGTGTTTTAAACTCCACACCTACTTTGAAGTCAAAGAGTTTACGCATACTTGTACCAACACCGTATTTGATGTCAAGAGCTTCTTCCAGAGCACCTTGATAGAGCAATCCATAGTTATAGTTGATGATAATACTTGAGTCAATTTTCAAATTTTCTAAAAACTGAGCTACTTTTTCTAAATCATCCGCAGTATCGATTGGAAATTTTTGTTGCATAATCGATAGTACTTTTACCGGAGTACTTAACAATGATGCGACCGTTTTGAAAATTGTATTACGTGTTTTTGTACGCTTACGTACATTCTCTAATGCTTGTAACGTTGGAGCAATTGTTAAAATACATCTACCAGTACGTAAATCATTCGCATACTTATTCATAATATCTGTTGCGACCGTCGTTTTACCAGTCCCAGCTGCGCCCATGAGTACGCTAAAATCATTCTCACGGTCGTAAATTGCGTCAGAAATTGCTTGCTGTTCTTTTGTTAATGTAAACATTTATTTCCACCTTTCAATTTTTTGGTAAAGAAAAACCCCCAAGATTTTTGGGGGTTCACATTCTTATTTGAAGCCACCACCGAATAATGTAGTACCTACACCTGACATACCAGAGTAGCTACCGTATCCTTGTGATGTCGCACCGTATTCAATATCTACACCGAATTTTGTGAAGCTATCAGACATCATGTTTGCATAGTGTCCCGGAGATGCTGCCCATTGTTCGTACATCATTTTCGCTACTTGTGTTTCATTTAAGAAGTTCTTAGCGTCTGTGATTACTTCAATGTTTCCAAGTAAGTTTTCACCCTTGAACGCTAAACGTTCACCTTTGTAGTCTTTATACACAGTGCTAAAGCTTGAACCGTCTAAACGAACGTGTGCTTTACCGTTTACGTAGATTGATGCACCACCTGCTTGGTTTGCTAATTCTGCTGAACGAATACCAGCTAGACGAACTAACTCTGTATCCACTGCGATTGGTTTAACACCTTTCTTAGCACGTTCTGCATTCATTAGTCGAGCAAATTCATCATTCACTTTTAACACGTCTAAGTGTTCGTTACCGTATTTAGTGATAGCTTTTGCTTCTTCTACATTTTTAGTTTTTGAAGTTGATTTAAACTCTAAATCACCTTTCTTGATTGCAGATAATTCTGCGTCAGTTGCTTTGTTTAATGCTTCTAAAGTAGCATAACGTTTTGTGTTTTCGTTTGAACGAGAGAAGTTTGCTTTCGTTCCAGTACCTTTACGTACAACACGTTTTGTTCCAGCTACTGTGCGTTCAGCACCAACTTTAGTTTCAGATTTTTTAACACCGTCTACTGTTGTGATTTCAAAATCTTGTTCTACATATCCAGCTTTACCATTGTTTACAACAATTTCTTGTCCTACTGGTAATGTGTCGTCATTGATTGTTTCAGTTTCGATAGTTAAATCACGAACTTTACGAGTTTCTTTAGTTTTAACTTCCACTGGTTTTGGAGCTTCTGTTGTAGTAGTTGTTGTAGTTGGTTCTACTGGTTTTACTACTGGAGCTTCTGGTTTTGGAGCTTCCGTAGTTGTAGTTGTTGTAGTTGGGTCAACTGGTTTTTCAGCTGGTTTTTCTTCAACTGGTTTTGGAGCTTCTGTTGTAGTAGTTGTTTCTGTTGGTTTTTCAACCGGTTTTTCAGTTTCAACTGGTTTTGGAGCTTCTGTTGTAGTAGTTGTTGTAGTTGGTTCTACTGGTTTTTCAACTGGTTTTTCAGTTTCAACTGGTTTTTCTGGTGAAGCTGGAGTTGCTTCAACTTCTTTAGTACCAACTAATACGATTTCGTCGATTGCGTCAACTACGTGTTCACTTACAGCTGTTGAAGATTTCATACGACCGTTTTCGTAAACAGTTGTGATTACTTTTGTAATACTTCCGTCAACACCGTTTTGGATAACTTTACGTACACCTTTGTCTAAAGTTGCGTCTGTACGCTCAATGATTCCGTGTTTAATTGGAGTTACAGTTTTAATTGTATCTTTACGAATCGCTGGACGTTCGTAAACTGGAGCTGATGGTTCAGCTGGTTTTTCTTCTGCTGGTTTAGCAGTATCAGCTGGTTTAGTATTGTCAGCTGGTTTTTCAGCATTTGCTGTTGTAGTTGGAGCTGGTTTCTCAGCTGGTTGTTCAACTTTTTGTGCTGGAGTTTCTTCTGAACCGATTACAGTTGAAGATGGTTCTCCTTGTTGTTGTGGTTGAACTTGTGTTTCACGACCGTGGTCTAATTGTTTTTGAACTTCTTTTTTGATTTCTTGTACTTTTTGGTCTTGTGAGTTAGAAACATCTTCTTGAACTTTTTGACCTTGTACTTGTTGGATTGCAGCTGGTGTGTTCGCAGCTGGAGTTTTTTCAACTTCTTGGTAAACTTTTACTTCACCAGTTTGTACGTTACCAACAGCTGTATATCCATCTTTTGCGTATAATACGTTACCAGTGTAGATTAAGTTCACGTCTGCGATACCGTTGTCAGCAGCAATTTTGTTCATGTCGATACCAGATGCTTGAGCGATAACACCTAAAGTGTCACCCCATTTGATAACGTATGGAGAACTAAAATCACCGATTTCTGCTTTCACTTGTTCAACAGTACGTGCTTCCCATGGAGTATCTGGTGTTGCAACTGTATCGTATCCAGCAACTGCTGCGTCAGCTTTAGAAGCCATCATTGTACCTGCTAAGATAATTCCAGCAACCGCTGTAACGAATTTACCAGTACGTAATTTGCGTAATTTAAAAGTTTGTTTTGTCATAATAATACACCTCATAATTTGTTTTTTGTTTTCTTTTACATTTATTATTGTATCACATTTTCAATTTGAGTACAGACCTAAATGCAAATTTTTTCAACTTTTTTTTTTTAAGTTGATTTCCTTGACATTTATAAGTATACCACATTTTGAATCCGAGTACAGACCTAAACGTAAAAAATTTTATTTTTCTCTCTTACAAATAATAGTATACCACATTCTCAATTTGAGTACAGACCTAAATGCAAGAAATTTTTACGCTTTCTATCTATTTATTATATCACACTTGTGATTATTTACACAATAGCTATTTTTGTAAATCTGGAATTTTCATAAGTGTCAGCACACTTTTTGTATGCTGTGGTAATTCATCAATTAGAAAATACTTTTGTAAATGTGGTAGATAAGAATAGTCATACTCATCATACTCCGTATCAAAAACTACAGTATCTGGTTCTGTAGCTTCTTTCAACATATTAAACGCTGTAATCATCGACGTGTAAGTCTCACGACTCTCACGCTCGAGTGCGTCGACACCCCACGTAACATGGAACATGATTTGCAACATGTCGAATTCCGTCGCTGTTACCACGTACTTGTGCGTGTCGATTACAAACCACTTGATAACTTTATTTTTCAATAGTGCGTCACACCATTGTCGAATCTCAACAAGTTTCTCCATTCTAAATTGAACGGACTGACGTGTTTCTTCATTATCGATTTGTAACATAAAATCCCAATCTCGAATCACAATCTTACCATATTGTTTCAGAGTGTCCATTAAGTTTCTTACTATAGTAGTGTATTCTGATTCTGTGTGGTAAGAAACAAGTTCGTGGAACACGCTTGAAGCGAAAATTACATCATAGTATTCTACTTTATCTGACAAGTCCGTCACGCACGTCGTACCATTTACAGTTAATTGTCGTTGAACTGTTGGTGAAATGTCGTATGCGTGATACGTGACACCACGATTTTCGATTTGATGAATGAACTCTGGTGAGAATCCAGAACCGAAATCCAACAATTTCATCCCGGGTTCTAAATGTGGTAGCACAGCTTCTAGTTTTGCTCGCACCGTCTGATTCATTCGTTCTTGATAAGTGCTACTTAAATGATTATCCATAAGTCTCTCCTTTAATGTAAACATAAAGTTTATATTTATTTCTTCTATAGTATAGCACAACTATTAAAACATGTACAGACCTAAATGAAAAAACCATAACGTCAGAAATATGACGCTATGGTTAAAAACTGGATAACTATTTAGTATGGTCTTTCTTAATTTTTAGACCTAATCCACCAAGTAATGCTACAAACCCAGCACCTAATACACCAACTAATGAATCAACACTAGTGTTTGGAAGTTGTTTTTCTTCTTGTTTAGGAGCTACTTTTTCTTGTTTCACTTCTGAACTTGGAGATTTTTTATCTTCTTTTGGAGCTTCTTGATTTGGTTTTACATCTTCTGATGGTTTTACAACATCTGATGGTTTTGGAGCTTCTTCACTTGGTTTTACATCTTCTGATGGTTTAACGTCTTCTGACGGTTTTACATCCTCTGATGGTTTTACATCTTCTGATGGTTTAACATCTTCTGATGGTTTAACGTCTTCTAATGGTTTAACGTCTTCTGACGGTTTTACATCCTCTGATGGTTTTACATCTTCTGATGGTTTAACATCTTCTGATGGTTTAACGTCTTCTAATGGTTTAACGTCTTCTGACGGTTTTACATCCTCTGATGGTTTTACATCTTCTGA
>ERZ773061.45-NODE-45-length-50090-cov-5.640072_pt1 | contig 50090 bp, 41 predicted proteins | sample MGYA00580627_ERZ773061 | MGnify/ENA primary metagenome ERZ773061 (study PRJEB29015, sample SAMEA2738119) | human oral metagenome | biome: human oral; feature: human-associated habitat; material: saliva | place: China | collected 2223 ...
CAGCTCACCGGATCATCGAACAAAAGAGTTGAACTCTGGTGCGGCAACCCCGCGCACGACCACTGGGTTGCCCCATTGAGCAACGTTGCACGCCAAGGAACACGCTGCCCTCAGTGCTCAGGTCGCCGTCCCATCGTGGGTCAGAATGATTTGGCAACTACGCATCCGACTCTAGCAATGCAACTCGTCGATCAGTCTCTTGCTATCACTCTCAAAGCCGGATCAAACACATCTGTACTCTGGCGGTGCTCCACAAACCCCGATCACACATGGAAAGCAACGCCATATGACCGTACGGCTAAAAAGACTCGATGCCCGTATTGCTCAGGCAGAATCAAACTTCGTCATGAGTAAACATCAAACTTCGAGCTATAGCCGGATCGAACACGTGGAACGCTGAATGTAAAAGAGGGGTGATAACAATACGTTACCACCCCTCTTGCGCGTGATCGAACGTCAATCACTCAGCGTTATTGACTTCCTCTACGTGACGGCCCCACCACTTACCGTTAAGAGGCCGATAACGCTCAATCATAATATGCGGGACATACCCCTGCTCTACGAGTTCCGTCTCGTCCTTAGCCAAATAGTATCGCTTGACATCCTTACGACCGGACTCGACAATCACCTCATCCTGAATCTTCATGATTCGAACGCGACCATCTTTGCGCGCTACTTCAACAAGATCTCCGCGAACCAACGACTCGCCGTTGTCAATACACACCAGCCATCGGTTATCACGATTGTAAAAACCTGTCTGTGCCACTGATTTCTCATCCGTACTCATAACAATCATCCTTTCGCTCACTCATTCTCTCGGCGCTCATGGATACGAGCCATAGCTCGATCAAAAGCACCGTTACCCAAATCTTCCCACGACTCACAGCTGTTCAAGAACTTATAGAACGCGTCGTGAACCTGCCACGATCCAAGCTCAGCAGCATTCGTAATCGACTCATCGTCCCCGTACACACCCTGGCTGCTATCCGACGATGCATCCTGGATCGCGCGCAGCTCACTGCTCGACAGGCCCTGGCTAATGTACACCCGGCCTTCAAGCGAGCAGAGCGACCCGTTCGCATCCACCCTAAAGAACCGGGCGTCTCCTGCAAGTTCACGCTTGGTCTCACGGTACGCAGCAATGATCTCATCATCAAGACTATGGATCACAGATCCGTTGTCACCGATAAAATCAGCACGGCTGATCTGACCTTCGGCATACCGCTTCTTCTCGCGATCAGTCTTGATTGCTTCACGTGTAGCAATCTCTTGCTGCACGTCCTCATTGATCACGTCATCTTGACTAAAGACGTCATAACCCGCTCCCACGAAAGCACGGTACGCGTCCTCACTCATCATGTCGTATTCTTCGGACTCATCGCTTTGACCTTGGCGTTCTGCCTCAATCGAGGCAATAAGGTCCATAACCTCAGCCGAATATACGTCTGGGTCCAGAATCGAGATGCCATAATCATCCAGGTTATAGGCATCTTGGTACAGATTCATTGCCTCAGCCGCGTTCGCAGCCTGTTCAATACGCTTGTCCAACATCTTGACAAAATCAGGCTGATTCAAGCGCACATCGAACTCAAGTGCAGACGAAAGGGTTGGAATCGTCTGGAGCGAATACGTGTGTCCTGGATGCTGAATCGTGTCCTTGAACAAACGCCATGACATCGGCAGGATCTCCGCATTACGGTTCCAGATCGGTGAAATACCAGCGGAGAAAATAATCGAGTTGCGCTCAGGCAAGAACGCCAGATCGTTGTACCCAATGACGCTTTCTTCCTTCGCGCTGATCGTGTACGACACCTTGCCTTCGACGTTCAAGCCTTCAATCAAGCGCTCAGTATCCTGAGTCACGGTCTTAGAGTCTCGCACCGCCCGGTGGCGGGTACCCGACATCTTCGCCAGCGTCTCGATCATCGTATCGTCCGTAGACTTCAAGAACACGATATTAGCAACGTTTCCCTGGATGATTTTGTCTACGCTATCTCCGTAAACATCACGAGCCTGCTGCAACGTTTGAAGAATCAACGTAAATTGCTGCTCCTGACCCAAACCAATCGACAGCATGGTTTCGAACCCGGCGATACCGTGGCCCTCAGACTGCAAGTTACCCAACTCGTCAAGCATGAAGCGCGTCTTGTAGAGCGGCTTTTGGCTCGATTTGGTCATATAGGACTTATCGAAGTTCAAGTCCACAAGCTGCTTGACGAGGATCAGCACGAGCTTCGCGTACTTCATCAAGTGCGGTGGCGTCACCAGGAACACGGCCTTGGGCTGTTCCGAGTACCGCACCGAGGACAAGATGATGGCAGGCACGCTCTCTCGTACCGTCTGAGGCTTCCCAGCCTTATCGAGCAGACGAGTCGTGGGGTAGTTCAGATGACCTGGAACAAGCGTTCCATCCGGCCCCTTCACCATCTCCACGAGGACACCATTACGGATGATCTTGCTACCCGTCACAGGGTCTTTGACGAACTTACGACCATTCAGGGACAACTGGTACCCCTTCGTGAACTGGAAATAGAACGTCTTCAAGAGCACACCCGTATGCGGGTTAAACAAACGCAGTCGCAAGTATGCGACATCGTGAGGGAACTTCCCATCGAAGTAGTAGCGCGCCCAGCCTTCTCGCACGACTGTGTCCTCGTGTTCAAAGTCTTTCCCGAGGTTGCGTGTCAACTCAGGATCATCAAAGGCATCCCACTTTGCTTGAGCGCCGATAAGTCCGTCTCGCTTGGTGAAGTTTTGTGCGAAACGGACACCGAAACGACGAGGGAACGACAACCCGCCCAGATCTGTGTTCTGTGAGGGCGTACCAGAGGTCAGTGTCGAGATCGTCGGATCGGTAAAGAAGCTCATTGCGGTGATCGCAATACCGTACACAGATGCAAGCATCTTCTCAGCACCCGCCATTGCACGAAGCGCGTTGTTCGCGTTGGCAATGAGCGTGCGCATCGTCGATTGAGGTAGAGCCTCGGTCGCGTTAAAGAACAGGGTGAGCAAATCCAGCTCAGGCTTGTCTTCCCACAAGAACTCAATACGCTCGGCTTGTGCCTGATCGTGATTGATCGCTTCCTGACGTTCGTCCTCGTCCTGAATCTGGTCGTAGTACCCACCTTTGAGGCGCTCGTTCATCTGAGTCATCGGAGACTTACGTTTCTTAGAGGTGAGCTGCACGAACAGCTGATAGCAGTTATAGAGCGTCACCTTGCCCCACATGGCATCGAGCTTTTGTTCCAAAACCTTCTGGTCCATGCCATGTCGCATCGCGTACTGACGCAGCTGGTGCTCTTCTTCCAGGTAGTAGTCGATCAGGCCGTATGCTGCACGCTTGAACGCGTTGTTTGCAGCGTTCGGCCACACCGGATCTTCTGCTCCATCGACCGGGAAAAACACGTCGGCAATGTTTTCAACGTAGAGCGCACACTTGGTCTGGTCACCTTCGCGTGCTGCTTCCGCTGCCATTCCAAGCGGATTGTAAATGTCCGTTTTCATGGCATTGATGAGGTTGAACTGCACGACTTGGAACCCGCGCATGGTCGCGCGGACGTAATTTTTCACCAAAAGTTCGCCCTTGGGGTCATTGATGACCATGTTGTCCGGGCGCTTTTGACGCATCCAGATATCGAGCATCGGCTCAATGTACGTCTGACCTTTACCAGCACGTGTCATAGCAAGGATCATCGTATTGGCAGGGGCTGTATCAACGTAATACACACCAGCCGGACGCTGAGGCTCATACGTAGGCAGCTCCCACTCCCCATTCACCAGATCGGCGAGCGTGGCAAAGCCTTTGAGCTTGTCTCGGCTCGCGTTCCCGGGGTTGTAGGGAACAGTGCTGGGATCAAGACGTCTGCGCAGCTTCTCGTTATCAGGCAAGCCCGACGCGTCCCACAGAGCCGTTCCAAAGGCTTCATCGAACATCGGAACCATGTCAGTGATCGGGGTTCCGTGTTCATCGGTCAAAACCTCGCCCTTGAACAAAGTCACATCACCATCATCATCGAGCACGTCTTGCTCAGCACGCTTGGCAAACGCCACCGGCTTAATACCCTTATTCGCCACCATCGAGTGTGAGATGAGCGTGGTCGCACTCACCCCTGTGTGTGCTCCAACATCGGGAACAACGTCGAAGCGCTCGCGCACCTCTTCGGGCAAGGCCACGTGCTGATCGTTCTTGTACTGGTTAATATCCGTGGTATCACGCATGAGGTTCTGAGCTTTAAGGTTACGCATGAGCACTAGACGCAGCGCTCCCCATGCAGCCCCGCCAGCGAAGGCGGAGACGAAGAACTTGATCCAGCCAAGTGAGAAGATCCACCCCAGAGCACTTTGTGGTTGATCAGCCAGCTGTGCATCCCGCTCGGCCTTCTCTACTGCCACAGCATCTGTGTGCCACTGTGGTTCAGGAACATCCTTGGCTGACTCGTAACACGTCTCATCAGATGGGTCAGGCGACCCATTCTCTAAGACCGGAGAATAACACACCTCGCTGATCACAGAGCGATGCAAGGCTTTGGTAAGATCCCTGTTCTCAACGGAGTAGCTGGGAACAGACGAGTGCCACAGCGAGTCTTTCACCGCTGCAATCCCCATCGAACCAAACGAGATAGTCACCCAGACGGAGATGAAAACGAGTATGCCCACTGCTGCTGAGGCGATCTCACGAGAGCGAGGAGAAAGCTTTGCTTCAATCTCACTACGCTCAAGTTGCTGATCCCCGTGAACATCCTGGTACGCCAAGGAGTCCAGCTCGTCTTGCTGACCGAGCTGCGCCCACGCTTGGCTCCCCTTTTCACGAGGGGCTTGCCTACCCGCCTTTCGACGCCAACCCATATCGTTACCTTCCTTTTAATTCGTTTGGTACACCAAGACAATCATATCAGATATACACAGGCCGTATCAAAGACAAAAAGAGGGGATACGGCCCAGGTTTCCCAGACCGTATCCCCTTCTTACGCCACCAAGTGGTGCACGGGTGCTTACACACCCAATGTACCACCACCAGCAGCGCTATTCATCACCCATGACATCATCGAAGCAGCGTGTGCATCCGAACCTGTCGCGCCATGAACGAGCATTCCAATGATGACGCCCAGTGCGAGGAACGCCAAAGCAACCAAGACAGCCAACGCGATGTAGAGACGGTTAGCTCGCTTAGCAACAAGGTTCTCGCGATCCATCTGGTCCATAAGTAGCTGCTTGTCGGTTTGCAACGACTCGACCTGGCTCTGGAACTGACGTGCAATCTCATCACGAACAACGCCAACGCGCTCGGCTTCTTCCTTCACGCGCTCGTTCGCACGCTCGACCTCGGCGCGAGCCTGAGCAAGCTGTGCGGCGTTTTCCTGACGCATACGCTCCAAGACCTTGTTGGCTTCGTCCTGAGCCGCCAGAACGCGCTTGTGAGCCTCATCGCGTTCACGTGCGATCTGCTCGTGCAGCTCCTGTTCACGAGCCGCAAACTCAGCGCTCTTTTCCTCGACAATGTTTTGACGCGAGAGCTGTTCCTGGAGAGCCTGAGTGCGAGCAATGTCTTCCTTACGATTCTCATCAAGGAAGGTGCTCATCTCGACACGGAACTTCTCGATGAGTTCAGCTTCACGCTGCACCTGCTCAGCGCGCTTTTCAATGAGGTGATCCATCACCTTAGTGATGGCTGCATCGAACGCGCCCTGTGCCGAGGTCTTGCGAGCACGCAGAATCTCATAGCGACGTGCCTCGTAGTCGGACTCGATGTCGGAGCGAACCGATGCTTCCAAGTCATCCATCCGGCGAATGAGAGCGGGCTTGTGACGCTCGTCGTAACGCACGCGCTCTTCCCCGATCCGAGCCTGGATAAAGGCTTCGCGCTCCTGCTGGTACTGATCGGCGAGCGCAGCCTTCTGCTTCTCAGAAATCTCGCTCAAATCGGCAAGAGCCTTTGTCTCATTACCATTGACCTCAGCCATGGTCTTGGCCCACGTGTTATCGGCGTCTTCGTCAGTGCTCATCTGAGCGCTGATCTCATCTCCCGTACGCGACACCAGAGAGAAGAACAGGTTACGCAGTTCCTCGATATCACGACGACGCTGGTCAGCAAGGACGGTGTTCGCCTGCTGAGAGAGCATCTTGATCTGGCTGTCCAGCCAGTTAGCACTGTCAAGACCATCGAGCGAGAACTGAGCCGGGGTATCAACCTCGTAACCCAGCAAGGTCTCAAAAGGCGTCATATCAACGGCAAAATCCAAGCTGTCATCAAGGAAGCGACGAGCAACAGCTGTGCGAACAGCGTCTTTGTTAAAGACACGCTCATCCACCGGAGCAACCTCAGGAGCAACCTCTACCTCTTCGGTTTGGGTCGGTACATGAGGAGCAGGAGCGGGAGCCTCTTCGATGTCATCAAAGGGGTTCTCATCCTCATCGTCCTCGTCATACAGACCCTCATCCGAGGGAAGCTCGTCAACCATCGGTTCATCCGGGATGTCATCGGGATCGAAGTGAGGCAGGTTTTCAACAGCCTCAACAGACTCACTCTGAGCAGCGGTAGGCGGAAGAGTCGGAGCAGCCGGTGCTGCTTCCTCATGCACCTCTTCGGGTGCCGCTTCTTCTACAGCGTCCTCTTCAACCCCGTCTCCACCGAGACGCTTCCAGAGCGTTGGGATGAGCGATGCCAGGGTAACAGTACCTGCCGCGATCTCCTGAGCCTGAGCCAGGGTGACAGTATCAATGTCTCCATCGGGAACATCAATGAGACCCGTTGCCTCATCGAAATGAACAGGAACGGTTTCCAGAGTTCCATCCGGGCGAGGGGTCACCGACGTGAGCAAGAACTTCGCACGGTCGAACAGGGTGTACTCCCCCATGCCATCAGGTCCAAGAGAGGCGGGGGTTGGAATAACGCCCAGGATATTGTGGCGAAGCATGTCTTCAGTCGCACACACCTGGATTTTATCATCAGCAATCCGCTGAAGGATCGATCCCTTGTCCTCATTGCCCTTGGACGAGACCTTACCCAGGCCCCCGATACCGCCGTCTTCGATCGAGGCGTCAACAGGGAGCGCAAGGATCACACCAATACCGTTTGGCAAAAGCCACTCGGTGTTCTGGCGAATAATATCAAGCGCAGCGCCGGGTTCAGTCTCGTCAATAACCAGGGTCAGCGAGTCCTTTGCAGCGCGTGCATCAACGGCTGGTGCCTTCGTTTCGGCCTGAACAGGAGCGGCCATCTGAGCATCTTCAATTGCGCCGCCGCCATCGGCAGCAGCCTTGTCTTTCTTGCCAAACAACATTGAAATCCTTTCGTTTGATCAAATGGGTGATGGAGCCGGTACCACCACCCCACCACGGTAATGAATGGTACCGGCATCGCGAGGTTTACACTCGTGTATCAGCATATCACACTTTTGTGCGCCGATGTTGATATACGAGCATATTCGCACTATTACGCGAGAACTGCATCATAAGGTTGGACCACAACACGTGCATCCGACTTCAAGATCGACACATCTTCGCTCCGCAACGTACCTTCAATTCTGACGGCAATATTGCGTTCATGCGGGTGTTCGTTGATGAACGCGGCAATCTCGGTTGTCACAAATCGCTGCATTCGTCGCACCATGTCACGAGCACCACCGGAGTCAGAGTCGCTCCGCGCCTCATCTTCCACGAGGAACTCCAACACACGCCCATCGACAGTGACATGGATACCGTGCTTACGTTTGACGTCTGTGATCATTTCGGCGAGCTTCTTCGTCATGATCTTACGCAGCGTGGCGCGAGACAGAGGCTGGAACGGAACGATGGCATCGATACGGCCCAAGAGTTCGGGTGGGAACTTCCCGCCGTCTTCACTCTTGATTGAAGTCTCGATGATCTTCTCGTAATCCCGCATCGTCTCTTCGCTCCCGTGGTCATCGGCGTTGTATTCACCAATGGTGCGGTAGATCTCGCTGCCAGCGTTCGTGGTCAACACGATGTACGTATTCAGGAACGACACCTGGCGACCATCCTTATCGGACAGACGGCCATCATCGAGCACTTGAAGCAGCAGGCGCACGACGAGTGGTGACGCCTTCTCGATCTCATCGAAGAGCAGCACACAGTGGCTCGTCGCCCACACGTGACGAGCAAGTTCTTCACGAAAGAGATCAACACTGTCGTCTCGGCCCCATTCCGACATGTCGAAACGTACGAGGTGGCGCTGGTCGTCACCGAACAAGATCTTTGCAAGCTGCTTGGTGATTTCTGTCTTACCGACACCAGTCGCCCCAGTGAACAACAGCGATGCTTGGGGCTTATCCGGGTCATTCAACCCAGCCACACACAGCTGCAAGCGCCGTGCAATCGACGTCGTGGCAAAGTCCTGGCTAAAGACGCGCTTGTCCAACTCGGCTTTAATCGCCGTAGCATCGACGTTAATCTCGACTTCGACACCGAACTCGACTTTCAACACTGTTGCCAGCAGTTTCTTGTCCATAGGCTCACCCAGGTACCTGTGACGACCCACCATGGCATCAAGCACACGGATCGACTTACGCGGCTGCACAGAGGCAGGCACGTAGCGATTCGTGTAGTCAAAGATCTGCTCATAAAGCGACTCACTGATCATGCCCTGATCGACGCCATACTTTTGAGCCATAGCCTTGAGAATCTCAATGGTCACTCGACGGTTCGTCTGAGGAATATTGATACGAGCAAGACGTTCTACCAAAGGTAGGTTCGAGGCAATATGGGCATCGAACTCATCATAGGTCGTTGCCGCAATAACCTTGATCCCACGCGAACCAGAAGCAGCAAGCAAAGGCTTGAGCGCTTCCACAGCAGCCGATGAGAGCTGAACCACCTGGTGGAACTCGTCGATAAACAGCACGACTTCCCGGCCTTCTGCCTTAGAGAACGCCTCGGCTTCGTCGAACAGAGCCTTGAGGCGTGCAGCCATTTCCTCTGGATTCGACAGGTCAGAGATCATCTTCGCCATGTCAACTTCGAGGTAAATACGAGCCGGATCATCTTCCATGCACGACTGTACGAGCACAGTGTTGTGCGTGACGATATGATCCCGGCCCACCTGATACAAGTGGGTGTCCGAGTCCACCATGATGCATGTCATCTCGACCTCGCGACCAGTCTCAAACGCGGTATAAAGCGAACCCCCGCTTTCACCAAGAGAGCATTCTAGTTCATCCATATCAACGTCAACATTCCATCCGCCTAACTGTAGCGACTCTCGATATGAATTCCCTTCTTTCAACGCTCGTAGCATCTCTTGACGATCATGGATGCTACTTGTCATATACAAACGGGGAATATGACGCACGTTCTCACCCTTAACAAGTTCTCGTGTTAAAGCCGGATGCGTCATTATCTGAGAACCTTCGATGCGCTTACCCGTTCCCTCGTGGATAAAAATCGACCGAGACTTCTCACGCTGACGCTTCCAACCCATGTGAGATTCAATCACAACAAAAACCTCATCAGGAACCTTGTTCGGCATACTGACGTACCCGCGCTTATCAATACGCACGCCCCAGCCCAAGAGCAAGCCGCACACATACGGATCAACCGGGAGCAAACGGCTCTGTCGCACCAGTGCTCCCGAATCAGGCAATTTACACACCGGGTGCCTACCATCAAACATATCCGTCAAACCCCGGTTCATAAGTTCACGCAACGACAGTGTTTGCCACTCTCCATCATCGATGCGTACCGTCCACAGGTGCTCATCATTACAGCGCGTGCTCTGACCTTTATTCGTGACCACCTTGTACTCACGCAACACCCCCTGTGGGAACACGCCGGTGACAGTGACAGGATCTCCGTGTTCGTCAAAAACACGATCGCCCACCTTGAGCATCCCGATGCGCACGTACCCACGTTCGTCTGCAACAGGAATCAGCTCATCGTTTGGATGAGCCTTGCCGGTACCTGGCGGGGCAAGCAAGATCGCGTTACACATCTCGGGGCGAGCCAGAGCACTCATCAGTGAGACCTTCTCCTTTTCACGGCCCACAACCTCACGCGCAGGTTTGCCCAGGCGAGACGCAAAATCTCGCAGCATGGGATAAGCCTCATTCAGACGATCATTGTCGAACACATTAACTCTCCGTTCCAATCGATTAACTTGGTATACCAACATTCTAGCACAACCTGGCTGCTGATAAAAAATTACCCCTGCCAGATTTCTCCAGCAGGGGTAAAAGGGAGGTGTAAACCTACCAAACGATCAGAACTCCGGTTCGTCGTTCTCGATCTCAGCGACCTCTTCGACCTGGGCTTCGGCAGCGACCTCAGCCTGTGCTTCCTTTTCAGCAGCCTTGCGAGCTTCATTCGCTTCCTTAGCTGCCTTCGAGGAAGCCTTCAGCTCTTCGAAGATCTTATCAGTGACCGGCAACTCCGAAGGCTCAAGAGTCTTCGTGTTAATAACAAGTCCGGTTTGCTTACCCGAGGCAGGCATCACGTCTGCCTTAATCGCGTAAACGCGTGGACCCGGATGACCGTCACGCTCAGGCATCTGAACAAAATTGTCACCAGCAGCGGCAACAATCGCATCTCGCTGAGATGCACTGTAACCAGCCTGGTGATCAAACACGGTTCGACCATCAAGCTCGCGCTTCTTCGACACCAAGTGAGGAACTTGCTGAGGGGTCACACCTTCAACAGGTCGCACCTGTGCATCCAAGAAGAAACGAGCGCCGTCCTTCGAATGTGCATTGGGGTATTCGACAACCACCAACTCAACACCCGACATCGAACCCTTACCACGTAGAATAGCCATTACGCCATCCTCCTTCCTAATCCCGCTCCGCAGAGCGTCAGTCGAGGGTTAATCAGCCCTCTCATATACACGGGTCCCTCCCGTGCAACGCTCTTTTATCATAATACGAGAAAACACTGAGTGTCAAGTAGAACGTCAGCCAAGTTCGATATCGTCGGATGCATCCACGGTGTCACTCTCAGGCGTGTCCAAAACAGTTTCAATCTGAGGAACCAAGTCTGCCGTCTCACGCCATGTACTGTCACGAACGATGCCAGCCAAACCTTCATCGAAGCTCACTGTTGCACTCCGACGCACTCTCTTTTTCATCGGGACAACATCGCTGAGCGCACTCGTGAGCACGAGGTCTCCGCTCTTCTTGTTTATCTGCTGTTCAAGATCATCAGCCACCTTATTCATCCGGCGCACGTCACCCAGGGGCAACACGGCGTCAACGATGTTGCTCTGACCTGATTGCTCCAGATAGGTTCGAGCCTCATCGACCAGACGCGCTCGCCTACGCGCCCATTGGACAAAACCCTGAGCCGTGTGGCGTCCCAGGGCCATATCCACCACCGTGTCCGATCTGACGTCGTGCAGATCCATACCCTTGGTTTCAGACAATGTCCAGCGCTCTCCTTGAACCACAGTGAGGGCGTTCTCATCACCTGCTTGATCCAAGTCCTCATCACCTACAGCCTTGATAACAAGACCTTTGCCTGACAGGGTGGACACCAGATCGTTCATACGGGTTTTCAACGTCTCACGCGCCTTCTCTAGGCGGCGGCGCAAAGTCTGGCGACCTGCTGAGCCACCGGCCACCAGCAAGCGTCCACCGCTCACGCCGTGAGAGACCTGACCGAGACGCTCAGCTTCATTCGCATCCTTCATCTTCGGGATGGAACGATCCCCCAGCAGCCCCTCTAGGCCAAAGACACCCCCGCGTGCCTGATCGACAGCGGACAACGCATCTTTCCACGTCTCATCGCCACTCTCACCATCGACTCCCGTGGCGAGCGGCCCCAGCAGCGAGCGGTACTTGCTCACGCACCGGGCGTGGTACTCTTCCTCTTCGAGATAAAGCCTGTGCATGGCCTCAGAGGTTGACGAGACGATTCCTGCTTGGAAGCCGGACTCCCAATCTGAGGCACGCTGACGCCACATCTCACGCTGGGCGTTGTGCTCCCTCAGCCTCGTTCCATACGAGCGCAATCGCAAAGAAAACCCCACGAGATCATCCTCGGCGCTCACGCCCCCAGCTCGCGTCTTGATCTGCTGGGCATGAGTCGCCATCAGGGTCTCCACGTCTTGGCTCATCGCGTCCAGAGTTGGCGTGCGCACGTGTGTCATCTCTGGTGGCAACGAGGCAAGGACTTGATACAAACCGTTGACACCTCGCTCCATAATGGTCTGATACCCACGCTGCACAAGCGCTTTGCGCGCCTGCTCGCTCAAACCTTCTCGCTGCGTGCGACGACCCGCATAGGTCTCGACAGCGAGCATGGCGGAAGCCATCGGTGAGCCTTCTTGTCCAAGCAGTTCACTCACCAGCTCTGTGGCAACGCTATTGGCACGTCGCATCTCGCTTCGATTTGATCCAAAGCGCCACAGAGTCTTGTCAGCAGGCAGGCACGCGAGCAGCAGTTGTGGGAGCGACTCTTCGAGCACCTTTTTGTGCGCCCATCGCTTGACAAACGCTGCAACATTGAGTCGTTCATACCCTACGGCGCTCGACATATGAGCAACGTGTTGGTTCTCGTCTAACCACGAGTCCACGCCTCGGCGAAGCACAGAGATATCCGTGCTCGTGAGCTTGCCTTTTTGCTGCACGCCTTTCCCCGTGCGCACTCGTCTACCGCGCCCGGCATCAACCATTGCGAGGTGGCAGTGAACATGCAGGGTGTCCACCTGGATCACGCCCACGTAGCGCAGGTCATCGAAACGATGTCCCATACGCTCCAAGCCATGCATAATCGCCATGCGAAGGCGCATCTGGTCAATATGGCCCCGGTAATCACCCTTGTTTGTCGCCACGAAACCCTTGGGGACCACGCCCATTTCTTGCAAATACTCAGGGCTGAAAGACAACACGGTTTTCATCACCGTGTGACCCTCGTCGAACAGACGTTGGATATCAGCGCTTGCTCGGCGTACACCTTCATCTGAGAGCGAGGGTTGGCCGTAGCCAAAGGCAACGCCGCCCAAGCCAGAGACATGGAGCACGCTCTCTTTGACCTCATAGCGCGAATGAGCTTTCTCCGTCGCGCTCTCACGGGCCATGTAACGGAGGATAAAGTCTTCCGTATCACGCTTGCGGATCGGCGTCACAGGTTCGGTTGCCCCTTTGCGAGCCATATAGCGCATGACGTAGGTGCCGGGGGTGCCACCACGTGATCCACCTTTGCCAGAGCCTGGAGTGGGTACGCTGAACTCGTTGACGACAACGATGCTGCTCTTGAGGCTCACCATTCAACCTTTCTGTAACGTCTGAATATAAGGGCAGGGGCGGCGCAATTCCACCGCCCCTGCCGCATTGAGACATCTTAGAACTCGGGTTCCTCGTCCTCGATGTCAAGGTCAAGAGCGTTGATCGTCTTGTCACCCGCGCCCTTATCCTTCTCGTCACTCTCATCCGCGACAGGCATCTTCTCACGAAGACGCGCTTCAATGTCTTCACGGATCGAGTCATCGCTGAGAGCCTCGGTGACAACAGGGCTGTTCTCGGCAATCTGAGAGGCGACAAAGTCACCCAACACAGACTTGAACGTCGAGTCCAGTGTGCTCTCGGTGCTCTGTGTGCTCGGTTCTTCCTCGCGCGTCTCTTCTGCTTCAACCTCGGCCTCGCTCTCCTGAGCTGCTGCCTTGTTCTGAGCGTTGCGCATCAGCGCATCGAACAGAGGCGATTCCATGACAGGCAAGGTGGTGACCGAAGCGCCACTGAGAGCCTGAGAAATCGACGCACCTTCTGCTTCGTTGGTGCGACCCTCTGAGCCGTCCTCGTCGTACTCAGACAGATCCATACCAGCGAACATGTCGTTCACCTGAGAGGTTCGCTCCAGGCTCTTATTCGCAGACAGGCTGTTTTCACTCTCACGAGAGCGGATCTCACTGAGGTAGTCTGGGAAGTAGTCGGACAGGTCAAGGCCGGAGTTCTCGGAGTCAATGACAAGTCCGTCTCGGTCCACAACGTCAAGGAACACCAGTGGTGCTTCCGTTTCGTTTCGGGGTGCAATCGCAATGCCCTTGTAATGAGCCGGGAGCTGCCACACTTGGTTGAGCAGATCGGCAGGGGGTTCGAAACCTTCGTTGAAGAAACCCTTCTGAACAAGGGCGACCAGTTGCTCATCGGAGAATTCATAGAATGCATCGACCGTTGAGTCACCGCCATCCATGTTCCGATCAAAAGTCACCTCGGTCACGCCGTAGGCGATCTCGGGTGAGTCATAGGGAACCAATCCAACAAGACGACCACGAACATGGAGAACGGGTCGATAGTTAGAGGCTGGTCCATGGTTGGTGAAATACAAGGTGTCCACAAGAACCTTGATGTCGGCTTCGCCTTCCACCTCACGGGTTTCAACGTCTCGCATCGACAGGGCGCGTTGTACCCAGCGATTCGAGCGACGCATTCCGGTAACGGTACTCATAATTCTCTCTTTCTTGAGTAGGGATCAAACGATCGGCTCTTAGCGCCGACGCGACTTCTTCTTCTTTCGGTCTGGTTCAGGGGTTTCAACGAGCTTTGCACGTCCACGGGGTTCAGTAGCGCGACCTTCGTCTTCTGCCACCTCTCCCACGCGATCAACCCATCGCTTCATCGAACCAAAACCTCGGTTCATGATGCGCCACATCCACATACACAGCGCGATCACACCAGCGGAGATCACCAAGGTTGTGAGCAGCATCGGAGCAACCCAGTACGTGATGAACGATTCACTGTTGTGCGCGTTTGCACTCGTCACGCCCAGTGCGTTTTGGATTAACGATCCCATGTTTGGAACAACTTTCAGTGCTCCCCACATCGTGATCCACAGGCTGATGAACAGCCATAAGACAAAACCGATGACGCGAGCAACAACGTAAAGGCCCATACGGGCGCTTCGCTTGATTGCGCCCTTTTCATCGTCAGTCATGGGAGTGCGGGAGGTCTTAACCAAAGAAGTCAGGTTCATTCGAGATTTCCTTTCAGATTATTTCAACAAAACAATGACATGTGGGACTGCACATGCTTAGTACGTGCGATCGTGACCAGGAGAACCGGCCCAACCGATGAGATCAGTAACGTTTCCATCGCTATCCACGGTGTAGCTCATCGTAGAGTACGAGGTGCTAGTTGCCTTACCGTCAACGCTTCGTGTTTTGATACCGACCACGGCAAAGTAGGAGTACTTCGTGCCGTTAATGTTCGTCACAGCACTCGTAAACGAATCGAGAGTCGAGTTTGCACCTTCATAGGCAAAGTACGTCTTTCCAGACGAGTCTGTGCGCCACGCGCCTGCATCTTCACCAGGCATGAACACTTTGAGGAACTGAGAGTTCTCATCGAGATGCCAACGGTCGATGAGTGCCTTTCGCGCATCAATGTACTGCTGCCCGCTTGACCACGTGAGCGCCTGCTTCATGATGGCTTCAACAGTCTCGTCATCCTTGGCTTTACGAGCCGGGGACATGCCGGTGGTCTCGGTCGAGACATTCTCTTGCGCTGTGGTGGTGGAGGCTTGAGTCGAACCCAGCTGAGAGCGCAACTGCTGGACATATGCTTCCGTACGTGCGTTCTCGGCGCTCACGGTGTTTCCGTGAACAGCCGCAACACCGATACCACCGCACAGAATCGCGCCACCGGCAATGAGTGCTCCGAAACGTACAACCCATGAGGGTTTATTTGCTTGTGTCATCTCAACCAACTCCGTTCGCGTGTGCCGTGTCATCACTAATAAGCAAGCGTGCTCCAGCGCTAGTGACGCCAGTGTGCATCTTGGAGAACGTTCCAGACCCGGCATCATAGGTGGCTGTCGTCCATGCGAGCAGCGTGCCGTCGCTCCCCTTGCACAGCCACGCGATTGGTAGCGCTGATGTGTCTGTCACATCGTAGGTGACAACCGATTCCCACTTGTACTGATCGGCGGGCATCGGATTTGCACCACCAGACCCGTCCTTAACCAAAGGCGAAAACCATCGTCCAGCAGCCTTGCTCGGAACCAATTGAGCCAACGCCTCATACAGCGCCTTGGACTTTTGTGCATCCTGCTGTGCCTGTGCAGCAGCAGTGCTGGGTTGCCAACCCCTGTATTCGTTTTGGAGATCGGCAACCTTCTGGCTCTTTTCTTGCAGAGCGCTCACAGCCTTCTTCGCCACGTTTGCGTCGGGAATAGCCTGCTCGGTGTGCTGTGCGCTAGAAATCTGAGCGTTCAGATCGTTAATCTCAGCCGTGCGGTCCACAGGCTTGGCCTGCATTCCAAACGCTGCAATACCGATACCCAGAGCGGCAAGACCCATGCTTGCCCCAACTTTGAGGCCAACGCGAGAGCGAGTGTTCTCACCGGAACCCTGCTCCTTTTCAGCGCGACGACGCTCCCATTCTTCGGCAACATCTAAGCGAGTTGTGCGCTTCGGCTTCTCAGTCGGGGTGCGCGACCATTCGATCAAGTCATCAAGTTTCGACACGGCTATCACTTCCTTTCTTACTGACGCGATTTCACTCGTGTATCAATATAACTATTGTAGCACAAAGTCCCGTACCAGATGCAAATATCCAGTACGGGGCCTGTGATCAACCAGTGCAACAACTCACGGTCCAGGGGTCAGGCGAGTACCCTTATCCCCCTGCCCCTTCTGCATAGAAGAGGGCACCGTGACGGACGTGAACTTCGAGGACTGCTCCTTCGTCACGTTACGGAACGCCAGGTAATCCGTATCGAGACCAGTTGAACCAGTGTAGAACTGACCAACTGTAGGGGATCGGTCGTTGAGCGAACCGGAAACGATCTCGCCATGAGCCTCGTAGTTTCCTTCGCCCCAAACTTCCTTCACCGAGTCTTCACCCACGTACATGACTGTGTGCGAAACGCCCCCAGTTGTGCGCAAAAGGATATCCCCAGGCTGGAGCTTGGACTTGTCGCCGTTGTAATCAACCGGCTTCCACTTCGAAGAGCCTTCACCTTGGAGATAGGCAAGCTGGTTCGACACGCCACCAGCGGGATAGCTATCATCCGTTCCAGACCAGCGCACAGCGGTTGCCACAGTGCGGTCACACGAGGCATAGAAATGATCCGACTCACCAAGTACTTCCTTATGGAGGTACTTATACAGATCGGTGCCGTCGTTGCCCTTACCCTCGTCATTGTACGGCCATGCGTAGGACAGCGCGGCTTTAACCAGCGACGAGTTATCAACATGTCCAGCAAAAGACTTACACTGACTTGCCGTCTGAGCAACAGAAGCGTTGTTCGCTCCTGTCACCGCGCTCCCGGACTGAGCAAGAATCGAGTCAGCGAGTGACTGATTCTTCGACCAGCCGCCCATCTTGGCAAACCACGTTCCAGCAGCAGCTTCACGGGTTCCCAGCGTTCCATCATTGATACCTTCCCACTTCGTGAGGAAGTACGAGGTTGCAGCAGACACGCTGCCACCCTCAGAGTTATTGATGAGAGCCTTCACCTGACCCACGCGGGTTGGATCATCCTTGGAGACCATGAAACCAAGCTGAGTTTCCAGCGTGTACCAGGGCTTGTTGATCGACTTTGCATACTCGGTGAGCAGCGTGTTACGGCCATTCGTCCACTGCCCAAGGCCAATACCCATGAGGTCAATGGCAGGGAAACGAGCAGCGTAGGCCGGATCAACCTGAGCCATCTTAAAGTTCTTTAACTCAGCGTCTTTCTTACGAGGTCCGATCGTAAACTTCTCGTCAAAGATCGTCTCAACACCTGTTGGATCAATACCCGACTCATGCGACCAGTTGCCAAGGATGCCAGCGATATTCTCATTCGACATCCCCCATGCCGAGAGCACAGAGTAAATCGTCTTGGCATTTTCTTCTGTTTGGGCCGAGAAATCGCCTTGAGCGCCCTCAGATGCTTTCACAGCGTTGTTCACTTCAACAGTGCATGAAGGGAGCAATCCATCGCGAGAGGCAGTGTCGCCATCGCGCATCGCAAGAGCACCACCAACCACACCGACAGCTCCAACCGCTAGAGCGACAAACGAAGCAACGCCCGCTGTTGCCGCCGAGACCATGCCACCCATTGCACTTGAAATCGACGTACCAAGACCCGCAAAGAACCCGACGACCGACTTACCAGCAGCAACGAGAGCGCCTGCTGCCATAGACCACAGTGACTGAGCCGCAGCAACAGCTGTCATCATCGCGGTTTTCAGCCAGTTGAGGAACGTCGCCAGAGCAGCAGCTTGGGCAGCAACGGGTGCAGCAGCACCAGCAGCCATACTTGTCGCAGCCTTGCCGCCCTTACCCACACCATGAGCGCCGCCGATACCAGAGGGCGCTCCACCAGGAGCTGCCCCACCTGATCCCATCACGTCGGTACCATTAGCGCCTGTATCAACCTTTTCAGGCGCATCACTTTGAGATGGAGAACGATCAGACTTATCAATCGCCTCAGGGGTAGAAGCGTCGCCCTTCAATGGGTCTAAACCCCCAGCTGCGCCTTTACTCACTGTCATCACAAATCTCCTTCTCTCAGTACAGTGTCAAAACGTTCGCGTTTGCGTTCTGAGTCGTATTCGAACGGACGTTACGCAACTCAATCTCCAGATTGAGCAAGTCAGAGTACGATGTCACCTGATACTCCTTCTTGTGCTCGTAATACGTCTGCCATGAGGCAATAAGATTACTCCGCAAGTCAAGCAACGGCTTGATAAAAGTATCCCGATTGGTATAAACGCTGAGTGGTGTTCCGTTATTCAACGTAAACTCGACTTTATCCCAGACGGGCGCGGGAGCGGTAAGTTTTGACTGAGCCTTCATAAAGTCCACATAACTCATACGCTTGGGAACGATCCGATCGAGGTATCCCTCGCTGACGTTACCATTGCGCCAGTCAAAATCGTAACCACCGGGAACAACCTTCTTGGACACAAGTGCCAGCGTCGATTGTCCCGTCTTGCTGCTCTTCGCGTCTTGTCCCGTCACCTGATCGCCCGCAATAATCTCCGGCGCGGGCGGATCGTTCAACTTCAAGATGGTTCCACGGTCATTGACAGTGGTCGTCGCAATCTGGGAATTGTACTGATCAATCTTCGCCAAGTCAGCTTGCATCTGGAGCAATTGACCATCCATCTTGTCACGCAACTTTTGCTCAGCGTCACGGGTCACAGCCTCGTGATAGACGTTACCGGCGTTAAAGTCACTTCCGGCAACACCCAGATTCATCTCGGTAGACCCAGTTGCCACAGGGTTAAACGCAATCCTGATCTGATCGTACTTCTCAAACGACTTACCCTTGGTATTTGAATTCTGTGTTGAATCCGACGACGGTCCAACCTGAGCACCAGACCCATCACCTGTGTCCTTATACGAAACCTCACGATTAATACGCACGATCATATCGAGAATGCGCAGATCAAACTTGTTCGGGTTATCAAGCACAACACCCATGTATTTCGCATTATTACCAAAAGTGACATAGCGCGCCGTGATCGGCTGGCCTTTGAGCGAGTGATGGCCCATCTCGGTGTCAGTGCCGGTGAGGAAGACCTGGTAATCATCAGCACTTGAGGGAAGTCGGTTATCATCCTTAACCGACAGCAAGACCATCGTGCGCGTCTTCGACGGATCGGTGTACACGCCCATAACAGAGCCACCCACCTGGGTACGCGAGGTGGTAAACGACTGAGTATAAAGAGCTGTTGCTCCGAGCTTTTCTTGTCCGTTCGCATACGAGGACACACCCGCTCCTGCAAAAAGAGCAATACCAGTGAAGCCAAAAACGGCAACAGCTACACCAAAACGTTCAATCGCATGGTGAGAATCAAACTTATACTTCGTCTGAAATTGTTTGAGTTTGTGGGAAAAACCTGACGGAACTTCCTCGCCACCAATGCTTTCTACTGTGCCAGGCTGGGCGGATTCTTCCTGAGCTTTCTTTCGACTCCACGCCATAATAGGATCCTTTCGCGTAAATAAACCGAGATCAAGGGACGCACATAAAAACAACAACAGCCGAAGCCGGTTCCCCGGCCCCGGCTGTGTTGATAGGTCGTGACATCACGCCGTACTTACGGCAAGAACGTCAACGCATAGGGCAGAATCATTCCGCCGCCAAGTTCTTCGAATGATTCCTTTGCACCCTGTGCAATATTCATCACCATCGAAACTCCACCGAACAGGAGCAAGCCACCGAACATGAATGCCAGAAGGATCATGAACCACGAGGTTTGCTGCGAACCCTGGGTCTGCATGAACTTACCAACAAGTTTGAAGATCGACCAGCCGATCAAGACCAGGCCAAAGATTCCAAGAGCCAGACCAAGATAGGTCTTTCCTTCACTGAACACCTTTTCCAAGAGAGTCTTTGCACTCCACCCGGATGCAGGCACCATGAGACGAGTCATCGCCTCAGATGCAAGAACGTTGAGAGACATAATATTAAGTCTCCTTTCTCATCAATCGTACGTACGTATCTTTGACGGCCAGAGCATCATCTGGTTGTCAGATACATCCACTCATGACCTACAACCATTGTACACAAAGCGTCTATAACAAGCAAGTGAAACGCCCTCGATCATGTTGGTTATCCAACACAACCGAGGGCGTTGAGTGTGTCACACCCCTATCCCTTCTTGATCGGTGGAATAGATGGACCACCGCTATGCTTCATCCCTGTCCCACCTCGTGGAGCCGTCGGAGGCAGGTGAGGCGACGCGGGTGCCTGTGGACTAGATGGCTGAGCCACCAGACGTGGTGCACGCCCACGAGCCGGTGCAACAGGCTGAGATGGTGCGGGCCTTGGAGCAGGAGCTTGAGCAGGAACTTGCGCCGGAGCGCTGCTCTGCTGTTGCACCTGTGGCTGCACCCGGCGCACAGGGCGCGGAGCTTCGGCTACCTGACGATGAGCCTTTGCTTCCTGACCCTTGGTCTGAGCCTGGCGCAACTCACCAACAGCTTTGCTGCCATCTTGTGCCGCACCAGCCGCATCACCAACAGATGCACGAGCCGCTGCCTTACCACCGTGATACACAGCCTTCACACCCGAGGTCAGCTGAGAGCGACGAGCCTGATCAGCCTTGCTATGAGCATCCATGGTTTCACGGATCGATCCGGTAAAGGCACTGACGCCATCACCTTCACCGTTTGCCACAGTGCTCGATGCGGCCGCGTCCTTTGTATCGGCCTTCGGGCCAGCTTCGAGACGAGGCTCAGAGAGACCACCGCGAGTATCCACCTCACGAGCAAGCTGACGATCCGATGCGGAGGTTGTCAGTGCTGTGGAAGCACCACCAGCAGACAAGCCCTCATCACGAGAGGTGATACCACCGCTACCATCACTGAGCAGCAGACCACCGCCGCCGCTTCCGCCTGGGCTGCTGGGTCCAGCACCCAATGCACCCGGTCCTGCTTCATCTGGGTTATCTGTGCCGTTGATCGACGAACCGCCAGCGACGGCTCCACCTGCAACACCAAGGCCACGCGAGATGGCATCGCGAGCAGGATTACCCGATCCCAAGCCACCGCGACCACTCATGAGGCGGTTTGCCGCAGCGCTACCCACGCCTGCACCAACACCGCTCATCAATGGCATACCCTTGACGCCCCCACCCGGTGGCAAAACGTTCACATCGAGGAACTTATCAACAATCTTCGTTACGGCCTCATTCAGACCCTTAACGAAGGCACCCCTGAAGTGCATCATCTTCACGGTCAAAAGGAGCAGAACAACAGTTGTCACAATCGCTGTAAACAACGTGACATAACCACTGTTACGCAGATAATCACCGAATCCACCCAGAGAGTTGTACATATGTTCCAACCCACCCTCGAAGATGCTGGGAACCGACACGATGAACTCTTGGACCAATCGGTAGATGAACATCGTACCGATAATCTCAGTGATCATCGTAAAGGTGTAGATCAACACCTTGGCAATAGCTGCCAAAGAACCAAGGGTGGCAAACGGAACCGCCGTGATGATACGCAACGTATTCCTCACCGCTCCCGTGAGCATACCCAGAGCATAACCCAGACCGAGCACGACGAAGCAGAAAAGCGTCGTCGATGCATTGAGCCAATAGAGCCAGTTCACACCAGAAGATCCCACAAGGTTCACCGATGCGTGATACTCACGAGTTGCTTGTGACACAGAATTACTCGACGAGTACACAGTCAGTGCGTTCTTATCGAACGAAGTGTTCAGATAGTTGTACATCGACAGAGCTGACAAGTTGGCATTAACGCGCTCTCCACCCTTAACAACACGAGCGCCTGGTGAATCACTTCCCCCTGGGGTCGTAAACGTATACACGCTACCTGTTTCGCCAAGATCCGCCTTAAGACCAGAACCAGGCGCAACCGTCAACACAGGGTTATCAGAAGCCTTAAGCTTGTCACACTTCTGATTATCGCCAGACTCTCCAGCCTTCGTCGAACCATCAGTTTGAACACCAAACCATGTCGTTGCACAACTTTTAACCAGTGTGCCGTTATCCGAATTAGACGCCGCAGCTTGTCCAAGCGTACCCTTAACAGCCGTCTCAAAATCCGAGGCTTCATACCGTTGAGCTGTTGCATAGCGCAGCAGCATACCCATTGTTGCGCCATACGTCTTATAGTTCACACCACTGTCTTGCGATTCATCTGCTTTCGCAGCTTCGATGGTAATTGAACCAAGACTAGAAACACCCAAACTAGAAACATCCTTAAATGCCTCATGCTGTGCAAGACCATTGATAGCAGCCGTCGTCTGACGAAGCTTGTTCACAGAATAGCCTGTAGGCGCTTGAGTCAAACCATCCCATGCCAACGTCGCACCTTGGGGTACAGCAAGACGACTATTCTTCGCCCAATTCTCAAAGTCAACAAACGTTGAAACGACAACGCGAGTTGCACCCATACCGGCTCCAGCCGATGCGTCCTTCATAGTTGAAAGCGTCGCTGTGTATAGCGATCCAATAAGAGGCAGGCCAAACGCAAGGAACACCACACGTACCAGTAACTTCTTCAAACCACTAAGAGCCTGTCCCTTCTTCCACAAAAAAGCGGAAGTAACAAACGTGACCAAGAAAAGCGGCATGAGTACTGTCCACGACATATTAACGAGAACCTGATACCAGTCGCTTACCCATGTACTTAGACTCTGCATCCATACAGGAACGCCTTGCCCATCCGTCATTCCGTCAGCCAAAGAAGCACTCGATGCGGACACGGCTTGAAAGAACATCCTAAACGGGTTGAGCAGGTCAAGGATCCACACAACAGCCGAGAAGATCGTATCAATGCCGCCAGCGAGAAGATAGAGCAACATCATGACAAAGCCAAATATCATGTTCTCCAAATGGAGTCCAATACCTGTCGATGTTGAATCTAGGCCCATAGCATTAAGCAGCGACCCATACTGAGCATACCCAAGAGCACCTTGAAGTGAGGTCTTGTTACCATTGGAATCGCTACTAATGGCGCGCAATGAATCATAACCGACCGTATTCGATGCACCTGTAGTCTTAGAGACTAACCAACCTGTAAAGCTGGAAATATTATCATCGCCGTAACCAAGAAAATCTCCGCCTTCACTTGCGTTTTGGGCAATCGTTGTCCACCCTTCATCGACAGATAGACCCGTTTTTGCCCCTGGCTTCACGGCATCGGAAAAATACGCGGTGACGTTTGACGACAGTGTGTAGAAATCATACTTTTCCGTATTACCAGAAGAACCAGGAACAGCCTGAGCGCTCCCACTCAGCATCATGGCACCAAAAGCAATGACCATTACAGCAATGACCAACGACATCGCGCGCGTTGCTCCGGTGAGCAGACGCACGCTTCGTCTCATAGTGCGAGGGGTTTCATCACTCCCCCGACGCTTCATCCGTTTCATTGACTTCGTGTCACCTTTCTTGATCATTGCTTATCACCATCACCTTTTGCCATCACAGATCCCCTGTGACGACCCGGTGCAACTGATCCATCATAAACAACGTCTCGCACGTGAGCATTGACCCCGAGTGCAAGATCGCGCTTAAACACCACGTTAACAGTCCCGCGTCGCAAAAAGGTCAGTCCCTCGCCTCGACGAGTGATGACCTTCGTCATATCGACAGGAATGCGCTTGGCAAGTTTCTTCTCGTAGACCGGAACCAGAGCATCACTCATGGCTCCCAGAGCCGTCCAATCAGCTTCGTCAAAATGGTTGAACTCCGAGTCATCGAGCATCGCCTTCACGCCGTTGTAGCACAGGGCCACACGAGCGTTACGGCGGTACAGTCGCTCGAACTGATCAGTGACATAAGGCTTGACACCCTCGTCGATCAGTTCTGCTCCGTGAACGATGAGCGTATCACCTTCACCAAGTGCAGAAGCCGCAAACGCCAACACATTGACGAGCTGAGCCATCGCCACACCCTTACCACGGTTGATCAAAGAGGAAAAGTCATAGATGACGCGACGAGCATGTTGCGCTCCGTCAATTGCATCCTTCGTCACGACGTTGAACAAGTCGCCGTTGGCATCAAGCATGTCCTTGAACACAGCCGAGAGCACCGAGTACGCGTGCAACAGCTCATCGTCACGGTTCGACTTACCAGTCAGCGCCTTATAGCGCTGATCCAGGTAAGTGACGAACAGCTTGAGCTGAGGGACTTGGTCATGAGGAATCCCCACAAGACGCAAGCGATCGACATTATGCTTCGCGTTGCGAACCCACATGTCCTGATCAACATAAAACTGAGTGAGCGTATCTTTGAGCGAAGCTCGGATAATCGAACGATCTGCATCGGTTGGTTCATACGCCTGCTCAGTCATGAGCACGAGCTTCTCCAAGTGCGTTGAAAACAGCGACAGCTGATCCTTACGCTCACCGAAAACCTCAAAGGGGTTGACATCACCTTGAGACATATCAATGCGAGCAGTGATCGTCTCCATGCGAGGTCCAAGAACGCCGGTGAGATCAGCGCCATCAAGGATGATATGAACCACGCGCTTGTTATTGATGAGTGCCGCCTGAGAAATCTTCGATGCCCACATATCAGCAACCTGAGCATTCCCCATAGCTTGAGCGCGAGACTTGTCATCGTCAGCAACCACAACATGGTGCTTGTACATGTCCACGTCCATGAGCACGCCAGAGTTATTGACGTCACCCACCATGTAACCAACGAACTCTCCACCACGGTCGTTCAAACCGTTGGTGACGAGGTTGAAAGCACCGGCCAGTTCAGTCGAGGTGAAGTGGAAGCCTTTACCCTTCTTCGAGGCGTTCGGGGAAAAGAGCGTTGCAAGCTCCTGGCGCTGGAGACCGTGGTGACCAGCGATCGACAAATTGCCCACAGCGTCGATGTATTTGCGTCGCAAGTCATCGATCACGTCATCGAGCACCTCTAGGGAGGGGGCTTTGAGCAAGATGCGGTAATGTACAGACAGATACGCAGCTCCGTCTTGAATCTCGGCGATCACCTGTTCGATGTCAGCAGAGACCTTCGACGCCTTACGACGCGTTGACTTTGTTCCATTCTCACTCTGCTCTTGGCTATCGAGGCGATCAAGACGCTCGGATTCTTTGATCTTGTTCGTCAGCCACGATTCAGTCACGCGAGAGATTTGTTCCAGGAGAATAGCCGTCACGTTCTGAGGAAGATACGGGATCAAATTCACGCCCCAAAACGGTGGCAGTTCATCGCGCGCACTCTCGTCGTGGAAATAACTGAGGATGCATCCGACCTCGCCATCAATCTCGAAATAGTCGGAATGAAACACGTAGCCCTGTCTGGGCTTAACGGCCAAGAGATGAGCATAGTCCCTCACCTGCCCATTATTTGCCCGTGAAAAGAACGCCCGACGCTCCTTACGCGACATACCCTTCAAGGCACGCTCGCTTGATTCAGCCCTATCGCGCGCCTCGGATGCTGCATGAGTTTCACTCACTTCGCGTACACGCCTGGCAGCGCCGCCCCACACTGAGGTATCAACCGCTTGCGTCTGTACAGCTTGCGCTTTACCCTTCGCCAATGCCACTCCTTTCCCTCGTATATGACAACTCGATTATAGTGGTTACTCAATATATTCTACACGAAAACCAAAAGAAACGCACCCCTGAACACTGTTATTCAGGGGTGCGCCAGGTAACAATTCACGTGACTATTTCGTCATCGCTACCGGCCCATAGTGGGTTGCCAGGAGATCGATCGTCTCATCATAGGTGAGCATCGACACCTGCTTAAACATCAGCGACGAGTCCGCCGCCTCTGAGTCGAGCAGGTTGTGCGCCTTACGCAGCTCTTCCTCGTTTCGAGCAATGAGGATCAGGTACTGATGGATGCTGAAAAAGCTCGATCCAACGTATGAGCGCAATGACTCATACTGCTCATCCATCAGTGCCACCAGTTCAGGATCCCGTGCCTCTAGAGGCAGGGCTTGATTCCGCTTTTCCAGCGCAGCCACCTGAGCATAGACGCGTTGTGGTTCCTTCGTAGTGATAAACACCCATTCCACACCCGGTTCCAGCTTGCGGTAGAACCGATCGTTACGGTTCAAGATCGCATCACGGTCCTGATCAAAGAGCAGACGTGAGGCTGATCCGACGACGGAGTAGGCTTGTCCAACCATGCCATCAACATACGTGATGAGACCTGTGTCCTGATCAACATCCTTGATGCCGACGATGGACAAGAATGGTCCCGTGCGAGAATCCGACCGAGTGACCACCCGGCGCGCCGTCTTCGGGAGATAGTCGAACAAAGCGGAAAGCTGGCTCCCTCGCATCTCCTTCGTCTTTGAGTACGCAGCAAAATAGACCGTCGCCGCAATCCACCACAGGGTGATGAGCGCGAGCAATCCAAAGTTCGCACCCTTAAGCGGTGTACTCGTCAATACCCACATGAGCACGATCGCACTTCCCAGGTAGGTGAAAATCACCTTCATAGGCAAGGGTTTAACCTGAAACGACTTATTCGACAGGTTGATCTCATGGTCGAGAATAGACCGATCAAGCGATACAGGAACAGCATACCGATCTTTCGCCATACGTCGCGCTCTCCTTTCTAACCCCTAGATCGACTCACGCATCAAACGAGAACGCGATTCCGCGAGTGCCATCCGGCTTGTCTTCCAAGAACAAGTAGGCGTCAAAGTTCTTGCCACTCTTCTTGGACTTCATGCCCTTGACCAAGACCTTTTCCCCAGCTTCGATCTTTTCTCGCTGTTCGTCGGTGAGCTTCACGCCGAGCATCGACTTGGGGGCAACCCCACGCTTAGCAGCCGAGGTCGGCTTGGTGAAATCAGGGGTGAACCCAACGAAGGTACGTCCCTGGTACTCACCTTCACCCAGAGCGCCGATCACTGTGAAATCATCTCCAGTCTTCTTGGACTGAGCGGTGATTTCAATATCCTTACCAGCCAGAAGATCCATACACTCCTGATCGGTGAAACGGTGCCCGCTCCACGTACGGTTGAAGCGCACATGCGCACCCGTCTTCTGCCAGGTTCCTTCAAAGTATTCCTTTTCCACGTAGTCGCCCATTCCTAAATCCTTTCTCATCGTTTGAGCGTTCGCCGTCATCACGGCAATATCATCGGTTACGAGCCTAGCCACCTCAGCCAGGACATCATCTGCTTGCTTTTCACCTTTCGCCACGGCCTTCATGTCCGAGAACACACGTTCTGTGATCGCCAAATCACCAATATGCGTACCCGGAAGCAGGCGGTAGCTGATCTCGCCTGTTTCGGTGAGATCAATCTTGCCCCTCGTCTCGCTCATAAGTGGATAACGAGACTTAGAACTCGACACCTCAGCAAAGGTGCTGGTACGCGTTGCACCAGTACCCACATCGCGCCGCTCCAGTTGCTTCATGAGCCACTTCACAGTGGGTGCAGAGGGGCGAGGCGGAACACCTTCATGAACAAAGGGCTTCGCCTGAGTACCCAGACCTGCTCCGTTGTTTGCATCATCGTCGTCATCTGCCATTGATGCACCACCGAGCACAGCCTTCCAGCCCGGCTTCTTGGGCACGGAGCATGATCCGACATATGCGGGGAAATCTGTGACGTGACCCTTCTGAGCCTCGTACTCGTAATCTTCCGCGAGCACAGCCAGAGCAGACCGAGCGAGCAGCTCGTAGATCATCGCGCCGGTCTTACCGTACTTGTTCTCCACCTCGGCAAGAGAGGACGGAATGTTCGGACCAGGACGGTTTGCACCGTGTGCTCCCGAGTCCTTCACATGGGTGGAACGAGCGGCGGTGTGCGTGAGCAACGAGGGGTCGATACCAACCGCACGTGCAATAGCTGGAGCATTGCGAACAAGCTCAGCGTACTGCTCTTTAGTAACGTGCTTGTCTTCTGTGCGGGGGTAGCTAACGACTTGGGCTTCGTACATTTTTTGATAGATTTTCAGCACCTCAGCCGCCTTCACGCCTTTTGCGCTCAGCAGTGCTGACAAACCTGCAAGATCCAGCATCCGAGGTGGACCAGAACGCTTCATCGTCTTAGAATCCACCGTCACGCTCGACGCGTGCAAACCACTGAGATCCACGTCGCTCTCACGAGCGCATCGCGTGGCATCCGGGTCAATGTACATCACGCTGTTCTCGTCACGGAAGCGAGGCTCGTAGAACGGAACCTTCTTCCAAGCCTTATGTGCTTTGAGTTGATCACCCACGAGCACCGTCATAGCCGACTTGAGTCGCCCCTGACGCACAACAGCACGCTGTCCAGCAAGCTGAGATGCAATACGAGTCCATTGCATCGAGAGGAAATCCCAACGAGAGCGGAGCCACGCCATACGGTACTCGTCATGATCCTCCATCGAGGGTAATCTCTTACGCGAAACAAAAGCCTTCTGAATCGACGCTGGAGACTCATCGGTAAAATACATACGATAGATGGGCTTACGATCAAGTCCAAGCTCAGAAATAATCTCCCAAGCGAGGAGTCCCCCCTCACCTGACGGGTCTAGGTCTGTGGCAATTGCCACAGAATCGCAAGAACTCAACGTTTTCTTGATGTCAGCCAACAGCTTCGAGGTGTCTTTTTTCTTCTCACGCTCAAATGCAAAATCACGTGGATCCCAGGGCAAATCCTTCAGTGCCCAGGATCCATACCTTTCACGTTTAGCCGAAGCCACCTGATCCACAGGTTGCTTCAACTCGAACAAATGTCCACGGGCAAAAGCAATGACATACGATTCACCGTTATAGGTGCCACTCTGACCACCGAGAGCTTTGGCAAAATTACGTGCCGCACTCGGTTTCTCAACCAAAATACCAACCGTCATACCTATACCTCCTAATCATCGAAAACGTTCATATATGAGTATAACAAGTATATCAGACTCGCTCAAAGACTACCATCGTTTCACCACGACGCTTCTTGGTTGACTGAGCACGTTGGAAATGACTATCCGATGTGGATGCATCGATCTCATCTGCGAGTCGCCAGCCTTTGCCTAGCTCCTGCCCAGCAATGTCTGACATACGCTTTCGCCATTTCTCGCTGATCTGGAAGGCGAAAACGCGAGTCGAAGGAGCAACGCTCATACGAACAACGCTCCCCCACCACACGAGAAACGCCTCGTCATCCAAATTCTCAGCACCTTGAGAGGTGTAGATCTCCGTATCTCCATATGGCGGGCAGGTCAGAACCATCTCATGTGTCCCACCGCGCATATCACGAGCAGCACTATCGCCAAGCGTCACACTGGCATTCGTCAGACCCAAACGGTTGATCAAACTCTGGTGAGCCTGAACCACTGCCTCAGAGACGTCTGTCCCTGTGTACATCACGCCGCGTTGCACGCACGTGAGCATTCGTTCACCCCACCCGCTGCACGGGTCGTACAAACTCGTCGGCTTGTACTGATCGAGAACAGCCGTCATCGTCGTGTTGACGAAGGTCGAGTACGAGCGGATCTCACCGCTGATCGCCAAACCTCGCACCACCTCTAGGGCCGACTCGGGAAGCCGCCCGAGATAGTGCAATCGGTTGGCGAGCAGACGTGCGCGCAAACGCCCCCACTTACGGTGATGAACCTCGTCGGCTTCCCACATCTGCAACTCACGGGCATAGAACGTCCCCCATATGGCGTTTCGAGCAAACCAGGAGATCTGACGCGAACCAGCCTCGTTGAGATTGATCTGAGACCACTGCTCGACCTGCTCTGACAAACCGACCGTGAGGTCATCGAGCCATTCAGGTAGATCAAGCCACGAGTACTCACGTTCCCAATCCCGACCATCTGGTGCGCCTAAAGCAAACCACAGATGGGTATCGGATAGAGTCTCAGAGCCATCCCACAGCGTGACATAGTTCAGCTCAGCCTGACGAGCAGCTTCACGCTTGCGTACGTCTCGCTTGGTCCATGTCTCTAAAGCATTGATGTAATACTTCGACCGCTTACCTCTGGTGCGCCAGGTCTGTACAGTCTTTTGATCCATCGCACGCTCCAACTCATACCAATGCCCGCCATGTGACCATGAGCCATTAAGTTCGATAAACAGATCACGCTCAGGGATATAAAAGTCAGCAGCAAAAGGATAACGATCATCGTCACGATACTGTCGCACCACAGTCATACCATGCTGGTTAACGTATTCAACAAGTAGTTTATAGAGAACATCTTCTGACAATGACGTATTGAACGTACCATTTTCACGTTTTGCGCGCGAAATACGACGCTGATGCGACGGGTCGCTCATTCGACGCGATTGCTCCTGGCGATGCTCAGGTAGCTGCGTAAAATAAGCAACACCGTACCGCTCCTGATTAGTGGCAACGGTTCTCGCTCGTATACGCCATTGGTTATCAGGATCACACATGTACTGTGACATACTCTGTCTAAACGAAGCTCGTTGAGACGGATGATCAACACCGTAACGAGATTGCGAAGTCGCAATACGACGCTCGTTTGCCACAATCTTTTCCTCATCGGTCAAAATGCGACGATGGTAACCATGCAGGGCGCGCTCACGTTGACGTTCCTCGCGTTCGCGCTTTTTACGAGCTAGAGTTCGTTCACGCTTAGCTCGACGTATAGGCTCTAACGATTCTTGACCCTTCTTCCGAGCTTCCTCAGCAAACACCGAACCCTCAGCCATCGTATACCGAGCACCATAACGCTCTTCACGTGTCTGAGCGGCTTTCTCTTGAAAACCCTCTAGCTTAAACGGGTTGTCTGTACCATACTGAGCAACCATACCTGCTCGCATCGTACTACGACGCGCACGACGATCCGCGCCCTTGAACTCTTCACCCAAACCCAACCCCGTGAACAAGTCAGCGAGCTTAATCAAGTTCACAGCATCGTGCAACCCAAGCTGCTCCAAGACACCAGCCTTGTCCAGCTCACACGCCCCAAACTGTTCCACCAGATCTCGTGCCACCGGCAATCCGACACGCTGCTTCACGTGCTCGATCTTATAGGCGTGTCGATCCACGCCTTTCAACTCAGTCTTCACTGAGGCGTTGTGGTAGCCGGGGTCAATCCCGGTACGCTCTAAGACGCGCTCACGGGACCACCCACGACACACCAGGTCGAGAACGTCACCCTCATTGAATAGTTTCACTTGGTTCATGAGACTATTCTATCATCGATTCAAGGGTATGACAACCTCACTCCACAATCCGCAGTTGACCACGCTGCACCGACTCGGCTCGATCTAACTCGCGAGTCTTTTCTCGAAGACGCGCCCGTGCATCAAGCACAGTCTTGTTCGTCAGATCGATCGAGGAAGATGTCACCTGGTTGAACAAAAGTGGCTCAGTCTTATCAACGAGCAACCACGTGAGCATGAGTTCCAGCTCATAGAGCTGTTTCTCAGCGCTAAGCGCCCGCCTCGTCATCGCATCGAGATCCTTTTGAGCGCGCTGTTGGTTATCCAACACTTGCTCCACTTTCATCTCAATGGCTGCAACGCGGCCCTGTCCTGTACGCAGGACTTCAGCGGCGCGACGAGTGTTCTCGTCCACCCCTGGAATCTCAATATCCAAAGAACTCATTGCGAGCGCCGTGATGAGTGCGCCATACGACAATGTTTTGCTTTGAGTCTTCGGCGTGGGTTCTGCTCCAAGCTCAGGAGCACCGAGTCTCGTGAGTTCATCACGAACAGCTTGCCCAATGACAAAAGGCATACCCTGTGGCCGCACCGAGTCACCTTCGAATGTAAAACGAACATCGCCCTCAATCGTCACAGGAATCTCGCTACCATCGCGATGACGCAAAGTCATCGGCACCGTCTCATGACTTGGCTCATCAATCCCCTTCTGTGGTTCACCGCTAGGCGTCTCACTCTCACGAGCAGACGAGTTAGCACCGTCTGCTTCCGTGATCGCATCCCCTGGCTCATCGCGCTGAGGCTGTGGTGGCGTTGCACCAATACCCGACGTAGCTCCAGGAGCAGCGCTACTGTGACCACCGCTCCCACCATGCTGTCCGCGCGCAGAAACCACAACAGGCTGATCGCTATGACCTCGCTCGCGCAACTGCTTCTTAATGGCAGCGCGAGGATCAAAAATCTCAGGCGCTCTACCGTCGTAATCGTACTCAGGCATCATTCTTCTCCGTCCTCGTCATCGAGCAGGTAACTATCGCCACGAGTGAGGCCAATGATGGTACCCGCCATTGATTCAACCATCTTATGAAGATTGGCGACGTTACTGGCAAGAACAACCTGTGCATCAACGAGTTGAGCCAAACGCGCCTGCTCCAAAGTCGGCAGATCGTAATCGCCATTAGCTCTGGCGATATGCCCCTCGATGCACTCAATGATGAAATCATTGGCACTTAAGTTCTCTTTCTCAGCCCAATACGCAACCTTGTCACGTATGCTCTGAGGCATACGGACATTAAGCCGCATCATCGGCTCTCCGGCCTCATTTTCGCTCACTCGAAAATCTCCCTTCAAAGCCTTATGGCTCTACGTTTCCGTTGATACTTAAGTATAACATAGTTCTGTGGCACACTGGTGTGTGCCGATAATAATACAGATTCTTATTTCCTTCTTTTTCTTTGGAGCACCCTTATGTCACGCTTGCTCATCACAGGTTCTCGCGCTCATCAATGGACACCATATGATTCACACGCTCTGCTCATCGCCGTGCGAGAAATCCTTGAAAAGACCCATGAACTCCCTGTTCTCATCCATGGCGGCGCAACCGGAGCAGACACGGATGCTGCTCGTGCCGGACAGCGCCTGCTGGGTCTCTCTATTGAGGTTCATCGAGCCGACTGGAACACCTACGGCAGAGCCGCTGGCCCCATCCGTAACAAAGAGATGGTGAATCTTGGAGCCGGCCTCTGCCTGGCCTTCCCCGACCACCCCAAGGGACAAGGTTCACAGGGTACTTGGAACTGCATCGACCTCGCGCACCAAGCCGGTATCCCCGTGCTTGTGGTATGGAACCATCGCATGTGGGTCTACAACCCGTCGCATCCCGATCACGGGCACCAATACGTCCCTCGTCATCACTCGTAGAAAGGAAGATACTAACATGGCTCAATCCATCACCGATGTTGCAGCGTATATCCTCACCCGAACAGGCACCATAACAACGATGCAGCTGCACAAGCTCGCGTTCTATGCGCAAGCAGAGCACCTCGTGAGGCACCAGGGCGCGCCGTTGTTCCCAGAAGACTTCTACGCCTGGAGAAGCGGCCCTGTGTGCCCACTTCTGTTCATTTTGCACCGAAACAAGTTCATCATCCGTCCCGGTGAACTCCCACAAGGAAACCCCGATCGTTTGAGTGACGATGAGAAGAACCTCATCATACGTGTCTGCACTGCTCTGGGTGAGACAACCGGGATCGGCACTGAACTCAGTGAGCGAGTATGTGCAGAAGACCCGTGGAAGGATGCACGCAAAGCGCTAGATCCATCCCAACCCTCTAGTGCACTCATCCCTAAAGTAGCGATGGGCGTCTACTACTTTGAACATCCAATCCTTCATTAGAGTAGGATAGAAAGTAGTGGCGCGATATCTCGCGCCGAAAATAATCATGACCTTCTCCCCCTTGCACCCTACCCCTCACCACCTTCCCTGCCTACGAGGGGTGGGGTGCTTCTTTTTTCTTTCCTGATCGAAAGAGGCCAAAACATGGCAGTCAACATCTCATCCATCACAGACCCTGATGCTCCAACCGCGTTCACCACGCGCGTCATGAGTCGCATCAAAGAACTCAACCCCGCTGCTGATCCACACCATGTGTTGCCCTACATTGAACCATTCCTGGACTTCACTCTTGCAGACCTCGATGGACTCGCCGGGGCGCTTCGCGTAGACACGCAGTGGCTTCTCACCGGCACCGGATGGTGCGGGCCGATCTCACACTGATATAAAAGGACTTCATCATGACAACACAACCCGATACTTCATTGGTCTCAAAATCATCGCAAGACAAGGAATGCGGCCTGTTAGGTACTATATTGGTCGTATTCGCGGCCTGCCCCCTGATCATTTTAGGGGTCAGCGCCTACCACACGTTTAACCCTAAAACACCCGAGGGTTTCATTACAGGGCAAGAGGTCATCCTATCTCATGACCGTGACACCAAAGGTGACCCATACCCCGATCACGCCAAGCATCTGTACCAACCTAAAGATGTAGGTCAGATCACCTACTGTGATCCTGACGCATACGGTCGTCCCACTTGTGCCTACGGACTGCTCACCGCCGCTAACAACCAAGCTGGTGATAACTACCAGCGCACTGAGATCACCATTGACCCCACCGGCTGGCCCGCGCAGAACGTCCAGTGGCTCAAAACACCGCTCATCAGCCCGGCTCTTGGTGGTGAAATCCAAAAGAACAACCTCATTCCAGCCACACGTCCGTACCACAAGGCCTTTGATGAGATTGAACAAGAAGTCAAAGATTACCTGAGCAATCCCGGCAACGCACAGTGCCCGCTGTACTACGCTGTGACACCGAATTACGAAGGCGATGAACTCATCCCCCCGCACCGTGACTGTAGACATCGAATCATGTGACCATGTGCTCTCCGAGCGTCACACCCTCTACAACGTCACGGTGTTCTACTCGACCCAGGAAGCGATTAGCTATCGCACTGGAGAAATCTGGAAACACTAATTCAGAAAAGCCCACCACCATGGCTATTGACATCCACTACATCACAGCTGAAAGTGCTCAGAAGGCTTTCATCGATCGAGTGATCTCTCGTAGTGACCAAACCCATCCAAACACTGACCACAACGTCATCCGAACGCTTGTTGGTCAGCTACTGGATCACACACTTGGAGACCTCGATCTGCTTGCAGACATGCTACATGTTGATGTCGAATGGTTGCTCACCGGCCATGGCTGGTGCCCGCCCGTTTCGCACAAATACCGCCACTAATTGAAGGACAACATATGTCAAAGAAACACCTCGGGTTGATTGGGATCATCACCCTCGCACTGATCATCTGTGCAGCCATGATTGCCGGATACATTACCTTTGCATACAAGTTGCGGGGCACTAATCCCCAGCCACAGCAAACGCAATCAACCCAGCCCACACCGCGCATCACGTACAACGCTGATTACTACCAAGTTGACGGGCAGGCCCAGCGCTCATACAAGGACGCAAAAGAAGGTCAGATCACCTACTGTGATCTCGACTCTCTAGGCAGACCCACATGCGCCTACAGCTTGCTCACCACTGATATGCGCAAAGCTGCTAAAGCTCGTGGTCGTCAAAAGATCGAAGTCAACCCCACTGGTTGGCCCGCTCATAACCAGAAGGTCACCATCACCGATGGCTCGCAGTCATACACAGGGTGGTTTTGGAACCGCTCGCACATGATTGCTGATTCCCTCGGTGGCGACCCGGTGAAAGAGAACCTTGTCACCGGAACTCGCACCCAAAACGTCGGCATCAGCTCTGCTCACAATGGCGGCATGGCCTACTCCGAGACCAAGGCACGCTCGTACCTGGATAACCAGGCCCATGCGCAGTGCCCGCTCTACTACGCAGTCACGCCCAATTACAACGGTAATGAACTGATCCCTCGCACCGTGACTGTTGACATCGAATCATGCGACAAGTCGATCTCCGAGCACATCACAGTGCCCAACACCGCAAACGGCTACACCATCGACTACAACACCGCTGAGATCAGCCACTAAACCCAAAGTTCGAAAAGGATTACACCATGACTAACCATCAAAAAGTCATAAGTAACGCAGAAGCTCTCATTGAACTTCTCAACGACATGCTCAACGATGCTTTTTCCGATGAAATCTCTGAAGAAAATGAATCCGACTTCGATGTCAAGAACGATCTCGACTACGCTCTTGATTGCTTCTGCGACATCTTCAACATCGACATTGATAAGTCTCTTATCACCGATAGAGATAATGGGGATAACCCCATTGATACCCCTGAAAAGGCTGAAAAAGCAATCACAGAAGATGAGAGCGAGCCAGAAACGCTCACTGGCGACATGTTCGAAGCCGAAGGTCCTGATGGTACTCGTCATATCTTCAAGGCGAGTAGTTTCTCCGCCGGTACAATCATTGATCCACCGGGGTGTAATACGTTCTATCACGTCCATCGACCATACAACCCCAATGAACCTTTTTGCGTTTGGGTGGACCCATTGAACAATTATTACACGAACGATGAACTCGCAGAAATTGTTCGACGTTGTAATGCCGCACATAGCCCCGATACTACAATGATCATCTCGCGTGCAAGAGATATAGCGAACAACTGACACATGGTATATAATACTGATATACCAATCAAACTCCCCTTGTGGTGGAACTGGAAGACACGCCTGACTCAAAATCAGGTGTCCATAAGGACGTGCGGGTTCAAGTCCCGCTGAGGGGACCACCCAGCGGTTGGATAATGCTGGATGAATAGAAGAGGGATAGCTACCCTCTCCTGCCATTGAACTTTCCTTGCCTCGGTTCCATGGCTAGACCAACCGCCGTGATCGGGGGATCACGTATGGGGTCGCACCCCAGACGAGCACATAATTTAATATAGTGTATGTTTCTGTCGGCTCGTCAAATAGCATCCCCCACCACATACCACCTCTCTGCACGCAGTGAGGTTTAGCGGAACGCTGATGGAATCACCTTCCTCAACGTAGACCGCATCCGGTGTGTTCTTTGTTCTGTTAACAGAGGTGATCTGGGGACAAAGAACACACCCGCTCGCAACGGAACGTAGCGCAGTTGGTAGCGCGCCTGATTTGGGGTCAGGAGGCCGCGAGTTCAAGTCTCGCCGTTCCGACGACTAATAAGTCAAAAACAAGAGTCAGTGCGCCGAACGGTGAAGGCACCCGACTGTAAATCGGACACATCAGAAACATTGCTGGTTCGAATCCAGCCTGACCCACAATATTTTATGCAATAAATTGCATCGGTTTCATCGCTGAAACAGTAAAAACTCTTATTTAGGAGAGACCAATGACAGACACTAAATTCAAATCGTACGGCCTGAACCTACGTGATTGCAAAGCAACCGAGTATACGGAGTACGACACCACCGACCTCAAAGATGGTACTGTCGTACGCATGGCGCAACATTCTTTCTTCAAAGTGAGTAACCTTGGCGGATGGATTTCTTACACGGGTAATACGCACTCCGATGAAGAGATGGCAAAAATCTTGAAGTCAACCATCGCTCCAATTCACGTATACGTCCATTGATTACTCACCCAGCCAAGTACAACACTTGGCACACAATCCCAGATAGTGTAAAGGCAGCACGCCGGGTTTTGATCCCGGAAATCTAGGTTCGACCCCTAGTCTGGGAGCCACACACCACACCATATATAAGGAGTCAACTATGCTCACCGAAACCCAAATACGAGACGCACAAGGCGTGGTTCACGACCTGGGTGAACTCGTCAGCACACAATGTACGATCACCGCGCTTTCCACTCTCCCTACACCGCAACCTGGCATCTATATGACCGCCTCTAAGTGTTTCCACCCAACCGCGCAAAAGCGATGGGCGGACGACCCGCTTACCCCATCGGCTATTGCGTACTCGTCAGAAGAACTCGCACACATTCTGGGCGCCCGTAGCAACAACGTCATCGTCAGCCATCACTGATCCACCGCAAAAGAAGACCACCACATGCTTGAAAATCATTCCAAAAAACCGACACCTGAGCCAAACTCAGAAGCAGATGTGCGCACCTACTACCTTCTCGAACGAAACGATGCCGAGATCTTCGACACACTGTCGCCTAAGCAGATCCAAGCAATCGCAAGTACATGGGACTCCATCGAAGATCTCGTCCTACCTCACATCGAAGACTTCGAACTACGCACAGAACTACAGATGGCTTTATACGACACTACTACTCGAATCATCGACGGTACCATAACTCTCGACACACTCCTAGAACGAAAGCGACATGCGTCACCGGGAACACCTGACTACATCAAGGCAGACGTATATATCAAAACCGCACGTTTGACATTAGATCGACTCAAGAGTGAAGCCTTTACCACTCCCCGCAGACAAAACCACTACGACCCCAAAGGATACTAATCATGCCTCACACACCGCTCAACCTCGACTGGGAACAATGGAATCTCGTCGAATCCGACTACGGTTTGTTCGAAGAAACCCGCCTCTGGTACGAGACCTACTGCGACGACTACAACCACAACTACCACGTGTCACTGTGGGAAGACTACAACAACCCAGACTACCCGCACATCTCCCTGCTCGTCACCGAGGTCGAAAACATCGGTGACAGCATCTGGAAACAGACCTCTCACGTCGTCGGTGACTCAGAAAATACTGAGTACTGGCCTATGCTCGACCGCCTGTTCGGATCGCGTCGCACGTGGCAAGACATCATCGAGAGCTTCCGCGACTACCTCATCGCCACGGAACCAGAGATCTATCTCCACGAGGACGATGATTTCGGGGATGAGAATTTCGAAGACGGCTACATCTACGTTGAGGAAGGTGGCGTAGGTGGATACGCACCCCTAAATTGACACTACCAACCTGAGCCAAGAAACACCCCTTGTCTCTTGGCTCTTTTCCCAGATGGTGTAATGGCAGCACAGCAGACTCTGAATCTGCTGGTCTAGGTTCGAATCCTAGTCTGGGAGCGAGACAACACTTCCCCAACGAGAATATCCTTGAAAGGAACTTATCATGTACGGAGACTACCCCGAAGAATTGGTACCTGAGCCGAATACAGAAGCTGACGTACGTGCCTATTACTTCCTCGAACGAAGCGATGGTGAAATCATTGATACGCTTTCACCTAAGGAAATTCAAGCAATCGCTAGAACATGGCACATCGCAGAATGCTTCGTTCGCACAAGCACTGGAACCCCAGAAGAACATTCAAACCTTCTAGGTGAACTGTGCGACACTGCTGCTCGAATCATCGACAGGACAAAAAGCATTCTTGACCTCAAAAGGGAAGCAGCACGCTGTGGCGAAAAGCTATCCTCTTTTGATTTCTTCACAATCAACGGTCTCATATTCATAAAAACGCATAGTTTCGAGAAAGACGTCGAAGAAAAGATCAGACGGGATCTCACCGACACGTACCAAAAAGCACGAATGCACGCACTGATTGCAGACATTGCTCTCTACGTGCTTTCAGAAGAACTGAGGTGAAAAATACTATGGTTCTGCTGAAAAAGCAGAACTCTCAGTGCATCACAGATGCACCCAAAGATATACTGATCAAGATCACAAAGATCTACGTGTTACACACAAAGGAGAATAACAATGGCTCGTATCAACACTCGCAACCACGGTACCGCTCTTGGCCGCTTGGCAGCAGACCCTCGCTTCTTCGACAACTCTGACGGTTCTCGCACCGTTCACTTCACCGTTCTGGTCGATCAGGACTTCACTGATCGCAACGGCGAACGCGGCACCGACCCAGTGCCCGTCGAGCGCTTCATTCCCGCTGACCGCGACAATGGCGTTTTCGACATGATCCACAAGGGTGACCTTGTCGAGGTCTCCTACCGCGTCACCACCGACTCCTACGTCGATCGCGCAGGTGAGCGCCACTTCGCCACCAAGCTGATCGTCTCTGACGTTCAGATGCTGGAGTCACGCAAGACCACCACTGACCGTCTCGCCAAGCGCGTTGCCGCTCAGGATGCCTACAACCGCGCAGCTCAGCTCGCAGCTCCCGCTGCTCCTGCTGCTCAGGTTGCACCCCAGGCTCCCGTCTACGACGACATGCAGTCGCCGTTCGTCGGGATCGCCGATCAGGACAATCCCCCGTTCTGATCGACAAACGCATAACTGAATATTGAGTCACACAACGACACGAAACCCCTGTGGTACCAGCTAAACTGGTGCTACAGGGGTTTTTCATGCGAAAAGGTCTCACAACTCAACAGAAAGAGAATATCTATGCACACACAAACAAAGAAGCTCGTTGCCTCAATCGGCGCAACCGCTGCTTTCACAGCGGCTCTCACTGGCGGTATCACCGCCGTGCATCAATACAGTGAAGATGCCTCCAGCGCTGACACCGTCGCAGGCTTCAACGACTTCCAGAACCGGATCGCTCAAGCGAAGGCAGCAGCCGCTGATAACTCCGACCACTGCAAGATTCACACCGGCGCCTTCGACGAGCTGTCCTACACGCCGCAGCCAGGTGAATCTGCCCATGTCAATGGCTCGTCGTTCGGTCTCATCGGTACCTCGGGAACGTTCAACGCTGTTCCTGCTGACGATGGCATCGCAGCGTACAACTGTCGCTGGGCACTGACCGTTAAGACGAACGCTGTCAAGTACGGCATTGAAGGGGATGAACTCAAAGACGATGTGACTGTCGCATCGAACCCCGCATACGGCTCTGACCCCTGGCTCGTCATCAACCATGAAATGGCCCCGGCCACAGTTCACGGTCAGGTGTACTACATGAAGAACAAGCCTGAGCTTACATACACGCTTCCATCTGGTGCACAGCTCATTGGTGAAACCGATCTCGACTTTAACGAGCCGGGTACCAAGACAGCCTCGATCGCCAAGCCTGCCACCGCTTTGAATAACGGCTACATCGTCTGGGTCTGGAGCGTTGATCGTAACAAGCAGCCCGGCACCTGGGGTAAGTACATGGACGCAAACTTCATCGATGGCTGGGGCGCTGAGAACGAGGTTGTCACGCTCCCCAAGCAGGAAGATCCGGTGCCTACACCGACTCCCACGCCTACTCCCGCCCCTAGTGAAACCACACCTACACCGGCGCCTAAGCCGACCCCATCTCTCCCCGATCACGATGGGGTAACGCCACCGCCTGTTCCGGTGCCGACGCCTGAGCCTACCCCGGCTCCTGCTCCGACCACTGGGGAAGTCACTCCTACTCCGAAACCGAGCGAGACCACACCGGCTCCTGTTATTCCGACTCCAGAGGAAACGACTCCGGCTCCTACCCCGGTGCCTGATCCGAGTGCAACCACTCCTGCGCCGAACCCGAGTGAAACCACTCCTGCACCTAGCATTCCCACCCCTAGTGAGACGACTCCAGCACCGGCTCCTTCCACTACGGGTGACGCTACCGTAACACCTGCGCCTGCTCCGTCAACAAGTGCGACCACTGAGGCTCCTGTTCCTGACTCTCACGAGAACGAGAACGGAGACAAGAATGGTAAGAACGGCGCAACGAATAGTACTGAGAACGGTAACGGCCAGGGTACCAACCAGACTGGAACCAAGGCTCCTGCTGACTCCGCCTCTGTGGGCCATCAGGGAGCGGCTCTGGCACACACTGGAGCATTGACTCTGCCTCTGCTGGGTGGATCGGCTCTCCTTCTCGTGGCTGGATCAGCTCTTGCTCTGACCAAGCGAGCCAAGGCATAAGCATAGCCTGACATTTCAGCACATCAGGGTACAAAAGACCTCGTAGCTCAGGTATACTGACGCTACGGGGTCTTTTGTTTTATTGCGCTACCCCGTCGCAATACTCAATCGAGAAAGAGAACATCTCATGAATGGAATGACACCAGCTAAGAAGCTGGGCGCAACCATCGGCGCAACAGCAGCCTTCACTATGCTTCTCGCAGGTGGAGCAATGGCAGCAGAAGATCACCTCGGCAATACGGACTGCCGGGTCCCAACCGCCGCAGACGATGCACGGCTCTACACCCCTGGAACGAACGCAGGCGTTGCATACGAGAATGGTCTGATCTGTGATGGAGCGGCAAACACCGCTAACACAGCTGCAACCACGAATACGGCAGATACGACTACAGCAGCTCCGGCAGCTACTGAAACTGAGACGGCTCCAGCAGCCCCTGCTCCAGCAACGCCGACAACGGATCCGACTCCCGCCACAGGAACTCTTGATCCAGCTGAAGATGCGCCAGATCCTGAAGCACCCGCAGATCCGGCCCCTGTGACTCCTGGGAATCCAACTCCGGCTGATCCTCCGGCTGTGACACCAGCAGATCCCACGACGGGCGAGACTACACCTGCTACTCCATCTACCGAGACGCCTGGGAGCGAAAACCCCAAGCCTTCTGACGAGAGTGATTCTCCGGTAGCACCTACTCCGACTCCAAGCGAGAATACACCTGGTACCACCACCGAGGATCCACAACCGGCTCCTACGCCTGCTCCGAGCGACAACGCGGGCGACAACACTGAGACTCCGAACATCCCAACCCCAGAGGGACCACTCCCTGATCCGACCCCAACGCCTGGTGGAACCACCGAGACCCCTGGCACAGGTGACACGACAACTAACCCGGCTACCCCCACTCCTGGTGAAGTGACTCCTGCTCCCGCACCTACTCCGGGTAACGAGACCACGGACCCCGCTCCGGCTCCTTCTACCGATGGAAGCACTGAGACCCCGATTCCTGGCTCTCAGGATGGTAACAAGGCCGATGATAAGGCTGGAGACAAGGTTGGAGACCAAAGCGGTACGGGCGACGCTGTAACCGACAATAACAAGTCCGGTGACAAGCAGGGTACCACGGACGTTAATGGACAGAGCAACACTCAGTCCGTAACCCAAAGCGGCTCCAAGTCTGCTAACGGTTCCACCTCTGTGGACCAGCAGGGAACGACTCTGGCTCACACTGGAGCGGCAACTCTCCCACTGCTCGGTGGAAGCCTGCTCACCCTCATGGGTGGCGCAGTTCTCGCGTTGAGGAAGCGCTTCTCTCTCTGAGAAACACATAGCACATAGAACACACCCCCGTAGTCATGGTTCACACCATTGCTACGGGGGTGTCTCTCATCCGCACCCACATCCCATTCTTAGTGCGGAAGCTGCTGGTTAAGCGGCACAGGAACCGCAACAAGAAACACGTTCTGTTGGTAGTATCCCTGCTTGTTCACTCTACCACCACACGTGGTGAGCACTAGGCGGCGAGGGCCTTTTGCACTGAAATAGTCAGCAGGGAACGCTTGGTGCTCTCCCGTCCACATACCGTTCACTCGCCATGTGGACAGTGAGCCGTCAAAGCCCTTAGCCCAGATCAACTGACCCTGCTTGACATCAGTCGCCATCGTGTAGAGAGCTCCACGATGTTTCTTCGTCCATGCAACATGGGAGGCAATGAACGTTGTTCCTTCTCCAAAATTTGTGGTGTTCTGATCCTTCGTTCCCTGATTCTCGGAAAGAGTAGAAGAGGGAGAGGGGGCAGGTGTAGGAGCAGAGGTTGGTACAGGGTCAGAGTGCACAGTGACATTAGTCAGCACGCCTGTATCCGACTGAGTGAGGGGAGCACCATCGGAGTACCAGACGCCGCGATGCACGTTCGTTGGCACGTGAATAGTCTGGAGATCCCCATACTTCGATGGCTCAAACTGATCGCTGCCTTGTACTTCCATGTAGATACCGGACTCAGGGATAAACACCGATCCCGGAGCCATGCGTGCAATCGACATGGTTTGAATCCGGTGATCCTCAGTGTTGATATCCCAGGTGTTCGATCCCTGATCCGAATCCGCGTTCACAACCGGCCACTCGTGGTTGAGCATCTCGGTAGTCGGATCCACCGGGCCTTGATCCACCTGAGCATCTTGGTACGTGTCACTCGGCAAAGACAGAGTGTCTTCGATCTGCGAGTCGGTGTAGGCGCGGTACACGAGGTACCCACCGCCGCCCAGCAAAGCTGCAATAAGCACGCTCACAACGCCAGTCACAAGAACGCTTCGCTTCTTGCGTGCCTTGGCTTCGGCTACCTCAGTCCCACTGCTGTGCATGATCTCATCAAAGAGAGGAAGACCCGCGCGAGGCGCACCGCTACCCTCATCTGAGGGAGTATCAGCTGTTTGCTCAGATACTCCCTCAGACGCGACCTCAGTCTCATCGTCAGTATTTAATCCATACTGACGAGAAACGTTATCCCAGGGGCTGCTCATGCCGATGCCTTCGTCTTACGGCCCGTCACAGCAGACGCCTGAGCAATCGAGTACAGACCCTCACGGTTGAGCGAGCGCGAGTACGAGGCATCGAGGTAGAGCACCGGCATTGCATCTGCTGAGTTCATCTCGGCAACCTTCGCCAGGAGCAAGGGATAGAGCGCGTCCTTCACAGGCCCTGATCCGCCGCCAAAGACGAACACGACTTCGGTGGTTGCACCAACGACAGAGAGCACACGTCCGAACTGATCGGAGACAGCGCGAGCGAAAAACTCAATCTCACGAGCAACGTATGTGCGTACCTTCTCATAGAAGTTCCGCTTCAAAGGAGACGGCTCATGCTGCAAGAAATCAGCCAGTTGCTTCCGGCTAGTAAAGCCAGTGTTGAAGCCTTCTGCATCCATTGATTCAAGAGCGCGGGTAAGCACAGTGCCGTAACCTTCGCCAAAGGTCGCCGAGGCATCAGCGTTGAACTTACCATTAGTGAACACAGGGAAGTTCACCGTGCCTTCGCCAATGTCGATACCAATGGTGTTGCGCGCAGCCAGGACATCTTCAGCTGTGACACCATCGAGAGCAAGACCACGGGAACGCACGTCGGCAAGCATGGCCTGCATGAGCGGCACACCCTTCTCAGTGATTGCCCACTGAGCAGAGGCACCTTCGGCCATCACCACCACGTCATCAAACGTAATGCGAATGGTCACGGGAGTCTCAAAGTTATGGACAGTCACCAGGTGAACACCGCTCATGAACTGAGCGCTGTAGCTGGTGCGGTGGCGCATGTACTCATCAATGGGAAGAGCGACAGCAACGCGCGCATGTACGCTGAGTTCACTCGTTGGCAGAGTCTTGTTCTCAGCGACGTAATCACGCAGTGCCTTCGCCGCAAAGCAACCCAAGATCAAGACCTTGGACAGTTCTTGCTCAGCCTTCGAGCGCCGTCCCACGACGTTAAACTCATCGAACGCGCCATTAGCACTCAGAGCGCGCGTTCCAAACAGGTGTCGGTACGAGTTCGAGACCATCGCCGAAGAGAACGATACATCGAGGTTGTTGTAGAGGTCGTCGCCGCACTTTTCCTTCGCCTCATTATCGGGGTCAGGAAGTGAGTTCGGGCGCGTCATCAAAGTCACGCCACTAGGCAGATCAACAGTATCAACGATCGGCTTCCCGGCCTTATCGGTGCGGTCGGAGCGAATCAGACCCTTCACATAGCCGTTACCAACGTCAATACCACCCACAAGATTTTGGGTTTGAGCAGTCATAGGGACAATCCTTTCGTTTCAGTCTTTTTACTAGCGCAACGTACCGAGTACGTCTTCAACGCTTGTCTGAGTCGGGGCTTCATATGCAGGTTCCTCATGCGCAGGCATGGGAACAGCAGTAGGGGTAGTGGTAACCTCATCATCTGGTTCGACCACAGGTTTAATCATCTCAGGCACAGTCGCGTCCTCTGCCTCATCGGTGTTCTTCGGCGGACGACCACGACGAGGCTGTTGTACGACGGGATAACACGTCGCATCACGATATCCGTTGCGCTCAATCGACTCTCTAATCAATGCACGCACTGATTCACTAAAGTTGGACTGAGCACCGATCCATGCGAGAACTGACTCATCGGCGTCAGGAACAGACACGCGGAACCGCTTGGCAGCAGGCCGTGGGACAGACCCCATAAAACGCTTGGGCATAGACACCCCTTTCTGTGTGTGGACTACACGGACCAGATGGTTCTTATCTGGTCATCTATAAACCATCATAACACCATTTGGCTCGTGTATCAAGAGAAATGGCGCTTACCCGGTCACAATTAGACCAGATAAGCGCCAGATAAGAACCAACGTGTATCAGTGGGGTAAACGCCACGCATTGTCCACAGTGCTGAGCACTCCCCGGTGCAGATCGTCAATAGACCCACGGTTGCAGACGATAAAATCGCACCAATCGAGCAGGTGATATGTATTCGTCTCCGACTCATGCGTGTCCACGCAGACGCGCTCGCCCTCGCTCTCCAATGCCTCGCCCAGAGAATCGAGATCACCTCGCCACACGCCGATCGTGATCCCACCCAGTCGCCGCACGAGATCAAGTTCCTCATCGAAACGAACATCAGTGAGCACGACGGACTCACCGCGCGTCAAAGCCTCGTGTATATTCTGCTCAGCCAACTCAGCCCACGCCGTAGATCCAAACGTTCCGCGTACGCAGTCCGTTCCAAGGGTTTGCAGCAACGTCCGTACATCAGGCACAAGATCCTTCGCCTTCTCCATACCGAGTGCATCAACGACGTAATGATACTGAGCGAACCCACCGCCGCGTCCTAAAAGACCACCACCGACAGAGGGGATCACAGCGTCAAGCTCCACGCCAGCAGGGACTTGAACCCATACACCGCGCAGCTTCATGCTCATCTCTTTGAGCGGATCGGCAAACGCCATGCGCGTCCAGCCACGACCAATCAATGCCTGAGCAGCAGTATCTTTCCCTGAGCGTTTGAGACCGACAAAACCAACGAGAGGCGTTGGTTTCAACCCAGGAAGACGATGCATATTTTCAGGAGAAGACGACATGTGGGGCAAAACCTTTCGTAACGATCATTGATTCTATTGGTACATCAACCATTCTAACACAAAACCCGCTTTAAACACACGTAACCCCCGCAGTTTTCACCACGGGGGTTACGAGGTTAGTTCACAGTGTACATCACCAGATGATCACTGTTCACTCAGGCAACCTTCTCCTTACGACGAGCAAGAACGGTTGCACCGGCGCCAGCACCAGCCAGAACCATCAGGGTACCAACAGCGGCCAGACCAGCGGTGTTTGCACCAGCGGCTTCACCAGTGACAGCGCCGCGAGGTGCGGGCTTGTTCACAGTTGCGTGCCAGTCATCGGAGTCCGAGACCTTCTTGCCGTTGTAGATGGACTTGCCCTCAGCGGTAGCAGTATCGGAGTGCAAAGTGCCTTCCTCAACGCCGCTCAGGAAGCCGGTGCACGTCACAGACTGACCAACCTTCAAAGTGCCGATCTTGTCGCCTGCAACCGTAATGGTCTTAGAGGTCGTGCCGTTTGCCAGAGCAGCCTTTGACTGATCCGCAGTCTTGTCCTTCGACTCAGCCTTGTCAGCCTTGTCAGCCTTGTCCTTGTTCGACTGATCTGCCTTAGCCTGATCAGCGGGGATCTCACAGGTGATGTCAGTGACGTTACCAGTGGTGCCCTCGTGAGTCTTATCCGTCAAAGTGACATCGACAAGATCAGCGTCGCCAGTGTTCTTCACGAGGAAGCCAATCTTGGTGACGTCCTTCGCAGACTTCAAAGTCAGAGCGTCATCAGCGCTGTCACGATCGCCCTTTTCAAGGCCCTCGTCGAGAGTGTACTTCTCAACGTCGATGGCAACCTTGGGAGTCAGGGTGAAGATCGGAGGCTCATTGGTGGCCTTCATCTCGTTGTTCCAGGTCACATGACCCTTGTTGATGAGCTGCTTAGTCTCACCCTCAGTCTCGTAATCACGACGGAACTCACCGGAGATGACGAGCTTGACTTCACCCGGCTCAGCCAAGCGGCCAGTCTTGGCAAGGAACTCAGGCTTAGCCTTCGCGGTGGTGACACCCTTTTCAAGATCATTAGTGATCTCGAATTCCTTGGTCACGTCCTTACCCTGGAAGAAGACCTTCGGAGCACCGTCCATCTTGACGTAGGTCAGACCATCAGACCAGTCATCAACGATGGAGTATTCTTCCAGGTTGTACTGCAAGAACGGTGCAATGTGGTCGTTGACCACAGCAGAAACCTTATCTCCAGGCAGGAACGTCTTCTGATCCACACCCTTCTGGTTGGTACGTTCGTGGTCAGCAGTCTGTCGAGCCTCAGCCTCATCAGCAGTCCACACCTTGTCGGGATCCGGGGTGACCTTGCCGGTCTCAGCGGAATTACCCTGCAAGCAGTGATCGCCAGCAGCGGTGTAGCACGCCTTGGAGTCATCGGGGATGCGGTAGTCAGCGCCAGTGGCCTTCGTGTAGGTCGGAACAGACAGGGTGTAAGTCCCCTGCTTCTCCATGTCCTTCACAGTACCGGAGATGATGACCTTGCCCTCGGTAGAGCGGTCGATAGTGATCTCAGCCTTGACGCGCTGACCATCAGGACCAAAGACCTGAACGCGATCAGCGTTATCAGCTTCCTTATCACCGATCGTGACATCAGCGGTGTTCACGGTATCGGTGATGGTCATCTGAGACGAGTAGCCGTTGGAGTGCGCGGTGATGTTCGCGTTGTAGAACATGTTCGCAGCCAGAACGTCCTGATCCTTAAGCTGAGAGCCGTCCTTACCATTCATCAAGTACTTGACGGGGTTCTTGGGGGTCACAGCCCAGGACTCTGCCTCTTCACGGTCGGCAGTGTCGATGGCCTCTTCCAGGTTGCCCTGCTTGGCAACGTGGATATCGAACCAGAACTTCTTACCCTCGCCGGTTGCAGGCCACGAGGACCAGCCGAAGTCAGCGGGAGTGAACTCAGGCGACTTGGTATCACCGTGGTTGGCGATCTGAGCCTGCTTGGTCACCGACTTGTTTCCCTCGGGACCTTCGTAGTTCAAAATGATATCGGCGTTCAGATTCTCATCCGCGCCCTTGTTATCGACGCGGGAGGCATGGATCGTGTCGTAGACAGGATCGGTGCTACCGGCCTCGGTGACGTGCGAGTCGTGGTTCGTCGTGATGTTCAGACGGTAGGTGACCGGCTTATTGAGACTCAGAGGCTCATGGTTGTTCACAGCAACGCATACAGCTGAAACGCTATCGGCTCCGTTACGAGAACCCTTCCTGATGCCTGCATCGGCCAAATTTGCGATCCATTCTTTGAAAACCGGGGTATCCTTAGAAAGCTCCCAGAAGCCCTGGTAACCATTATTGCGCCAGTGGTTCGTCAGTTCATAGAAGAACTGTGCTCCACGAGCGGCCTCAACGTTTGGGTTTTCCTTATAGAGGGCGTACATGATGCCCACAACACGGGAATGCGGATTGGGATCACCCTGTGCACGTGCACGATCGGATGCTTCATTCAGCGCATCATTACATGCGAGCTGAATCTTTGCGCCCATCTTCGTGTTCTGGAGATTTCGTTGAGCCAGGAACCAGTTAACCGAGTCTTGACCCTCGCCTTGGGGCGTGTCCGGGTTATTGAAGTCACCCTTAGCGGCATCGAAGAATTGATACGTTGCGCTCAGACCCGCGCTGGAGCCGAAGCCGCCGCCGCCAACACCACCTGTACCGCCTTCGGCGAAGGCAGCGCTGGCACCGAGCGATCCGGTAAACGCAATCAGTGCCGCAGTTGCGGCAATTCGATTGCGTGTCCGTGACTTTGCTGTCATCATCTCGTCTCACTTTCTGTTAATAAAAGCCATACTCACCAGCGGGCTACGCCCACTTCCTCTCGCGATGAGTCCTTACAATTCAACGGTTGACTACCGATCCAGGCGATGGTAGTTGCGTCCCCTGAGAGGGAGAAGACCACTAAGATCAATAGTAGCACACATACATTCATGTATGCGACGAATATATTCAATTACCAAGTGATCTCTTCATATGTGCCCGTCTATATGAGACAAGCCACATGTTACAACTAGTTTTCGTTTCTGACGCTGCACGCAGCGTCGATAAAGAAATTGAACACTCTCCCCTGTGTTCGTCTCCTATACCTTATATAGAGAAGGACAATCGCCATGTTCATTGATTGCACCGAGTGCGGTAAGCACGTTTTTGCTCACGTCTCTGATAAAACTCTTGCTTGCATGGATCTCAGCGAGGCCGTGTACTGCGACGAGTGCATGGAGGACTGACAGTGCATCCCACATATAACTCGTT
>ERZ773061.46-NODE-46-length-50054-cov-4.164223_pt1 | contig 50054 bp, 73 predicted proteins | sample MGYA00580627_ERZ773061 | MGnify/ENA primary metagenome ERZ773061 (study PRJEB29015, sample SAMEA2738119) | human oral metagenome | biome: human oral; feature: human-associated habitat; material: saliva | place: China | collected 2223 ...
GAAGAAGCTAAGAAGGTCGAAGAAGCCCGTAAGGAAGCTGAAGCCAAAGCTAAAGCAGAGGAAGAAGCTAAGAAGGTCGAAGAAGCCCGTAAGGAAGCTGAAGCCAAAGCTAAAGCAGAGGAAGAAGCTAAAGCTGAACAAGCACGTAAAGAGGCTGAAGCCAAAGCTAAGGCAGAGGAAGAAGCTGAAGCCAAAGCTAAAGCAGAGGAAGAAGCCAAAGCTGAACAAGCACGTAAGGAAGCTGAAGCCAAAGCTAAAGCCGAACAAGCACGTAAAGATGCTGAAGCCAAAGCTGAACGACAACGTCAGATTGATGAGTATAATACTCAATTAGAAGCTAAATTGCAACAACAACGGCTAGATGCCGAAGCCAAAGAGAAGGCCAACCGAGAAGCCGAAAAAGCACAAGCGGAGGTTTCGGATCCTCAACCAGAAACTCCGACTATTGTGACACCAAAACAACCAGCCATTACAGCAGGTGAAGCACAAGCAGCATCTGATGCCGCCCAACTCAAATGGGATGCCTATCGAAAACAACAAGCTCATGAAGCACAAGTAGTGCGTGAATATGAAGCGATGAAACAAGGGGGTTCAAAACAGGAATCCACTTCAACGGTCGATGCTGACACCTTAGCTGAAAAAGACGCACAAGGGTCATCCGAACGAGTTAATGACTTGTTTGCGGACTTACATAAAACCTCTAATCGCATTCGTGAAAGCCTCGGTAACGCACACGCTCGCGAGGTTGGACGCCAATACGGTAACTCGGTGAAATCCAATTTGGAAGGTATCCGAGCTGGTAAGTCGCTAGACACGGCTCGTCAGGACTTGCGCCAACACCTCAATCAAGTGGCTGATACCTTACACACATCACGACCAGACGACAAGGCAATTGACGATGCGGTTCGCCAACTAGAAGACGAAGCCAACCGAATTCATACAACGCCAAAACAGGATGCTCCAGCCACATCAGCTCAACGGATTTATACACCAAATACACCATCAAATGGTGCAACATCTAATCCACAAACACCATCAAATGGTACGACATCTAACACTCAAGTATCGTCAAATGGTGTGACAACAACGAGTGGTTCAACAGGGTCTGAGAGTGACACGACCACATCGAGTGACACAAACGCTCGGGTTGATGCTACACCGCAATCAACTGACTCAAATACGCGTTCGCAGGTAACTACTACAGATACCTCAGCTAATACCGCTAAGAAGTTACCGCCGACTACCTCGGCTAAGGAATTACCGAAAACAGGTGACACGTCTGTCATGACACTATTCGGATTGCTCAGCCTTTTAGGTGGATATGGTGTGCTTCCTAAGAAACGCTCATAATATAAAAGGATCGAAATCGATCCTTTTTTTGTTCGTAAAAACCGAACGTTGGCCTATTTATTATACCGGCCAAGTTTGTGAATTGGACGAATTTGGATGGTAATTTGGATTTTTTGAAAGCGCTCTCAAATCCCGGTATGAAGGGCTTTTGGATTGTTGGAACATCAAAGCATCGATTTCACAAAAAAAATTTTTTCTGACCACTCATCAAAATTTTTCTCACTTTTTTTCAAAAATTTAGAGGTTAGGATAGAAAGTCAGTCATACCAAGGCTTGTAAGCGCTAACAATTCATCCAAATTTCAATCCAAATTTCTCCAAATCGCTCCAAATTCCCCAAAAACGGCTGAATTTTACGAATTAAATCGTATTTTTCACCCATTTTGGGCCATTGTTCGGTACGTCCCGAACGTTTTTCCAACCCGAGTGGTAAAAGCACTCGCTTTCGAGCCAAACGTTCGGAAAAATTCACACAGTTCACCCTTTGCAAATCGAGCAAAATGTGATATAATAGTGATAGAAATAATTAGAAAGGAAAACCATATACATGGCGAAACTTAGACGAAACTTCGATGACGAAGTCGAAGAAGATGAAATTTATGACTCAGATTATGATGACGAAGAGGAAGACGATTACGACGGTGAGGACTACGATGACGATGAAGAAGACTACGACGATGAGGACGAAGATACCGGCCGTTCCAATCTAGTGAAGTACGGAATCATTGGTGCAGTTATTGTGGCCATTATCGGTGGTTCCCTTCTCATTCGTGGGAACCAACCTAAAAAGGATACCAAACCGAAAACAGAACACGTGGAGAAATCATCGTCCAAAGCATCACATCCAAAGGAAACGAGCTCAAGTAGCTCAAGCTCAGTAACTTCGAATGGTGAAAATGCTGAAACAGCTAAAGCGTCACTTGAACGCCCTGAAGCGCCTGCTACCGATGAAGAAACTTCTACCATTGCTGGTAAAATCGGTGAAGCAGTTGAGAAAATCAAAACAACCCCGGGCCTCAAAAATGATCAGGCAAGTGGATTGTTTTTGACCAACAATACTATGCTCACAACCCTTCAAACCATGATTGGAAATGGTTATCAGTTTGACCAAAGCTCAGTTAAGGCATTTAAGTCAGATAATGATAATGTCCTCCAATTCATCGCTACCTTCAAAAAAGAAGGTCAATCGGATATCACCCTCACCGGTAACTGGTCACCTGAATTGCAACAACTTGGATTTGTTCAAATGCATGGTGATTTGAAAATCGACTGGAAAGACAGTGGAACACCACAAGTTGGTGACGCTGCTAAAAATGCGGAAGAATCCGACAAACCACTTTACCCAGAAGATATCATTCAACACTAACCAACTACAGGAGAAACATACATGAATTACATGGAACGCAAACGCGAACGCCTCGCACAATCCTTAGGGGTCGAGGAAACCAAACGCAATCCCATTGAGTTAGATCACCAAGCATCACCTCTCTTTCAAAGTTATCTATTGATGGCTGTAGGTGTGCTGTTGGTCCTATTCCATTTGAACTTTGCTATTATTCGGGTATCGGGCCCCTCGATGCAACCAACCCTTTATAACAACAATATGATGATTGTTTCCAAACACCAAAAAGTTCGACGCTTTGATGTGGTTGTCCTTAAAGAACGAATTACCAAGGACGGTCCATCTAAAAACATTGTGAAACGTGTCATTGGTTTTGGCGGCGACCGAGTAACGGTTGTTAATGGCCAATTGTACGTCAACAATAAGGAATATGACGAATACTATTTGGATGCCGACAACATCAAAGCATTCAAAAAAACCAGCTTTGAAATCAAGGTTCCAAAGGGTCACTACTTTGTCATGGGTGACAATCGGGACGTGTCAAAGGACTCACGAACGGTTGGTTCCTTTGAGGAGTCTGCCCTCGTGGGTGTGAAAATGAATTAACGGAACCAAGGTTCCGTTTTTTTAGTGCAAAACTGTAACAAAAAACCACCGTGAGGTGGTTTTTTGTTTTATTCAGCGGCGACGTTTGTCACATAGTAGGCTGTTACGTAGTTGGTACTTACGCCGTCTTTATCCGTCACAACGTAAGCGAATGGTTGGTTGTCATACAATAGAATGGTATGATACAAATCACCAACTTTATAGGTTTCCATTGATACTTTTTCTTTGTCTTTGACCTTGATGGATTTGTTAATGGTTGGAAGGTCTTTCTTCAAGTTTTCTTGAATGGATTTAGCGGTATCATCGTCTGCTTGTTTTTGTGCCTTGGCTGGTTTTGCTAAGGCATAATCCATATACATATCGGTTGCAGTATCTGGATTGTAGGTGGTCACACCAACAATGTATCCACCACCGATTGTTTCGGTTGTCACTTTGTAAGGTGTACCTGTCGCGTCTGCTAGTTTTTTCAAGTTGGCAGTAAATTCTTTTAGGTCGGTTTGATTGCTTTTTGTGGTTGTTGTTACTTTCACGTCCTGTTGCGGGTGTTGGTTTGCGACTACTTGATAAATGACCGTTCCACAAATGGCTACCAGAATTCCAAGGAGGGCACCTAAGTATGGGATCCATTTTGGCATTGGTTTATGTTCACCAACATGCACTTCTTTTACAATGACCGGAAGGGGTTGAGTATCTGACAAATCAACTTTTCCAGTGTCTTCCAATTCTGGACCATTATAGGTTACCGGGGTTGGCACCACATTCAAGGGTTCATCATTAGAGGGTTCATCTTGGATAGTTGTTTCTTCATCTAGTTGATGTGCCTCTTCATCGGATATATGACCTTCGGTGCGTTCCATGATGGAGACGGTGTCCGATAAATCTAACGGAGCTTCCGTCACCGATGGTTGTTCTTGTGTCACCTCTGTTGAGGGTTGTTCAATTTCAGTTTGTTCGTCTGTGTAGATACGTTTGGTTTTGTGGCTATATTTGCTCATAAATAGCTTTCTCCTTTCTTACTATCACTAGTATATCATCTTCTTCTTTTTTCGTCAAGAAATGCGTGCCAAAAAGTTGAAAATCCTTCAAAAAGTGGTATAATAGGTATATAGATAATCGAGGTGTCCCAAGGAGTTTGATGAATTTTGGTGAAAAATTCCCTTATGCTCTTCTCACCTTCTCCCAAAAGTTTGTCGAAGCTGGTTATTGGGTACGCCTTCTCCCAAAAGTTTGTCGAAGCTGATTGTGGGCCACACCTTATTCCAAAAGTTTGTCGAAGCTGGTTATTGGCCACACCTGTTCCACGTACGCACACCTTCTCCCAAAAGTTGTCGAAGCTGGTTATTGGGTACACTACACCCCAATCATTACCCGCACGCCCAGCTCCACACCACACTCCCAACACGCCCCATACCCCATACACCAACCATACACCCACCATACACAATCCCACAACCCCGCCCATACCTCTCCTCCTGCGAGTTGACAGCGACGAAATGAGGCAAAACCGCAAGGTTTGTGGCTCATGAGGTGCTGGAATGCTCGCTCAGGCCCCGTATGGGGCCAAAAGTCCACGAAGTGGACTCCGCGCTTGCGCGGGCGCAAACGAAGGTGGATGAGGTGTACGGCCCGTATGGGTCGTCTCCGAATCCTGCCGAGTTTGCGCCGTCAAAGTTCCCGCAAACCTTACAATATTTCCGAAAATCACACAAACAGTAAAAAATTACCTAACTCACCCACCTACCACCTGATGGTTCCAAAAGTCACCGAACTTTACCGGATTTCACCGGACTATACACGGTAACTCCTAATACCCCCGAATGAAAGGAAACACATGCCAAAACTAGCAACCCCTAAACAAAAGCTCAACATCTCCATCACTAGCCGTATGAAACGACGGATCCAAGACATCGCCAAGGACAAGGGCATCTCCATGAACGACCTGGTTGTCCACGCCCTCCAAGATTTCATCGACCGAAGTGACGGAACTTACCAAAATGCTGATCTCGTGGCTGACCGTCTCAACCAAGTCCTCAACTCCCAAATGGCCGTCATCAACCAACTCAACCAACTCTCACGGAAATTGGATGATTAAAAAACCGGCAAAAAAAAAAAGGAACCCGAAGGTTCCACAATTGTTTCGTCTCGTTTAATGACGATGCCGTTTCAATCCACGCACCCGTGTGGGGTGCGACAGGGCGTTATTGCCCTGCTTGTGGCCTCATTGGTTCTCACGCCTTCCAAATATCCCACGTTGTTATCGAAAGGCGATAACCGGACCTGCTATTCTGAACGTGAAAGGTCCAAAGTAAATAACATCACCCCCTTTTTATGTTAGTTCATTGCGTGTTATGGTATATTTGTTTTCCATTATTTTCCCCTTTCTATTTCACGACGATGCAAAGCATGTCCCGCTCGTATTCCGCAAGGTGCGTCAAAATGCTTTCAACTTCCATCTCGAGCACTGCGGCGCGTGCTTCTTTGTTCGCGAACAACCGAAGGCCTCGGTAGTCATAGCTGACCGACTCAGGTGTCAAATTGGCGATGATGTGTTCGTGATATGGGCGGAGCAAGATTCCAAGCTCAGAGGCTGTATCGATTCGATCTAATCCACCTTCATCCATCAGATACTTGTTTAGGACTGGTTTGTTTTTGAAAAGGTCTTGTGGAAGGAGAATGATCACTTCATCTGTGCCGACAAGCGGCATTAATTCTTTTAGTTTCATATTTCCCTTTCTAGAGGACGGGCACCGCTACAACGGTGTAGCGTACGTCCGCACGCTCGAAGACATTGTCGTCTACCTGTTCTGCATGACAGTTCTCAACAACATATTGTTGAGCAGCTTCACGAGTTCCAAAGATGAGCGGAAGAGACAATTCTTGTCCTCGGCTCTGAAGGAACTGCTCACGTTTACGACGACCGCGTGAGTCATCTGTTTTATATTTGTATGTAATGCTATATACTTCCATAATTTCTAGATAATGCTTTCTGCTGTGATGGGTGCCAAGTATTGAATGGCCAATTTTAGGTTATCCATTAAATGACCAGGCAATGTGATAAGGTCTAATTTGATAGTAAATTCACGTTCTGCGCCTTCCACTTCCAAGTGGTCAAACTGAACCGTTGGTGATTTGATTTCGAAACGGCGCCGAAAAGACAGACTGTTACCGATATAGTTCATATTCAATTTCCAGTCGTCAAACGGCAGGCGCACGGTGATGAGGTCCTTCGTCATGAAGGTCACAAAACCATTCCCTCCGTTCAATTCGAGTTCCATGCAATCTTCATTGCTGGCTTCATATCCGATTTCACTTAGTTTGTCATGTAGTTGTGTAAATTTGTCCATAGTTCTTCCTCTCCTTTCGAACTCGATGTTATCGAGTTCTATTTTGTTATTCCGTGTTAAACGTTTTCCCCTCTCATTCTTTTGTGTCAGTTAGGTAATAAATTGTATAATGGTCTCTATAGGCTTCAGTGCCCGGATGATTACCGTCTTCTACAAATCCCTGTTCGACAAAATATAGAATGAATTCACGTTCATGTATTTCGGACATGACCGCTTCCTCAAACCATTCTAATTCAAGGTTGCCACAATATTTCTCGATATATTGACGATACAATTCAACATTTTTAGCATCCACCAAATAAGCAACCTTGTCATATCGCAAGGCTAGTGGTTTTGATAAATCAAAAATTTGTGTTTCCATGTTTGTTTCCTCATTCTTTCGCATAGGTTAGTGTGGTTGCCAACATGACAGTTCCGTTATCTTTCTCACGCGCACGATTGACCGTCCAGCGATTGCAAATGGTATAGGTTCCATCGTTTGGATGGATTTCGAGATACACGCGCTCATTTGGCTCACGCATCATCTCATCCTTGATATAGTTCAAATTGTTTGGGTTGTCGTAGTCCCAGTGGAGCCAATCGGCTTCTTCAAACAAATTTGTTTGATAGTGCGGGCGAAGTTCTTTAAGTGCACGAATAGCGCGCATAAGAACCGTGTGAAACTCACATTCGATAAAAACAGTCTCATACTTTGTAAGTAGCGGTTCCATGTCTTTTCCAAGTTCTTGCGTTCCAATCCATTTGATGTTTGCCATATCGATACCTCTTCTTTCTCCTAAAAAGCGAGTAACCTCGCTTCTACGCGTTGATTTGCGCGTTTTGTTGCCCAGACTTTTCTGGAGCGTTTAATTGCTTTTTAATAACCATACAATTTCATCTGTAGGTCGCGTATCGCTTGTGTTCGCTCTGTTGGTTCCAGTGTTGCTTCAAAAAATGGTTCAAGCATGTCAAGGTCCAACTTGTGTGCTTTGATGATACCTTTTAGCTGATTCATCATCCAAATTTCGTTTGGGGAGAATCGTTTGGCCCATGCTTTGTTTCCTGCTTTAAACAACTCAAATTCAGTCATGTCTTTTTGTTCATCTGACAGTGGTGATTGAAGGGCTTTCAACTTGTAAGACAAGTTTCCAATCATACCCACGTCATAACCATAGTTGTCGCTTGTTTGTTTGAGATATTCCTTGACCTGCTTTAAATATGTAGCAAGAAAGGCCTCATCAATATCATACTGTGCATCCAAATAGGCGCAAACAACAGACCAATAGTGCATGTCTTTGATATATTCGGGAAATCGTTCAGGGTGATGAAATAGTGTTAAGGTTGTGATTGTTTCTTCCATTTTGTTTCATGCTCCTTCGTTGAAAATTTATTTTCAAAAAGAAATTGGGGTGTGGGGCAAAGCCCCATTCAGGCCTTTCGTGTAGACGAAAGGTCAAAATACGAAAAAAAAAAGAAAGGTTTCAAGCGAAACCTCTCTCTCATTCTCCTAAAAAGCAAGTTGCCTCGCTTCTACGGGTTATTTGCCCATTTTGTGTCCGGACCTCCGGAACTTTAGTTGCGTTATAAACTTGCGACAGCATCTTCAATGCTGTATCCAGCCTCACGGCGTGCAATATAGTTATCAGTGAAAATGGCCGCTTGGCTAAAATCGAAGTTGGTTTGGGCATAAGCCTTATCTAACAAGTAGGGTAATTCAGATGTGAGTTTCGCCTCTCTCAACCAATACCGCATGGTGTCGATGATTTCCAATTGTTGAGCCGTCAAATCACGTGCCCAAAGCGCGCTCCCTGCTTGATACAATTGCTCACGGGTCATGGTGGTTGTCATGGTAGTGGTTGTTTCCGTCATGGCTTTTAACTTATACCTTCGTATACGTTAACCTGGGCGGGCTTTCTCACGGACAAAAAGCGTTTGAGCATGGCAACATCTGGTCGAGCCTCAAAACGATAGGCGTCATAAAAAGCTTGCCACACAACCGGCGTTACACCTTTTTCAAATACGGCTTTTCGATACTGCGGATGATATTTGACAACGGCCGCACGAACGGTGGCACGCTTGTCTCTAGCGAATTCGTCCAAATACAAACCTTTTTTGACGCACTCAATAGCGACATCTACATATTGTTTTGCTAATTTATCCATACTTGGTCTCCTATTTTGTTTTCAAGAAAGTCTTGGGGTGTGGGGCAGAGCCCCATTCAGGCCTTTCGTGTAGACGAAAGGACACCTAAGCCTGATTTTCCCACCCCGTATTATAGGTCGTGATAACTGTCTACTTTAATCGGTGCCAAGTAGTGGTTCGCCTGTTCCATTTGCTCAATCAGTTGGTCTTGCGACACATCGAGTTTCACATCAATAGTAAATTCTTGTGATGTATGGTTGATACCCAAACGACGCAATCCAATTGTAGGTGATTTGATGCGGAATTTCCGTACAAAGGTCAAGCAAGAATCAACAGCGTCAAGGTCGAGTTTCCAAAAGGCGAATGGAAGTTGTACTTGCACATCATTCTTGTTGGTGAATGTCACGGTGCCATAGCCGTCACTGTAATCCATTAGCATACATTCCATATTATTAGCCTCATAGCCAATTTCACGCAATTCGTCCAATAATTTTGTAAAGTTGTCCTTCTTGTTTGCCATGTTTTGCACCTCTCGTGTTTTGTTTTCAAATAGAAATTGGGGTGTGGGGCAAAGCCCCATTCAGGCCTTTCGTGTATACGAAAGGTCAAAATCCGAAAAAAAAAGAAGGTTTCAAATGAAACCTTTGGCACACATCAATAAATCGTATGTGTACATGTTGGTTCAAGACCAGTTTCGTCCAACATAGTAGATTCGATATCGTACGTGATAAGGTGAGCTTGTAGCCCCGTAGATGCTTTTAGTTCATCAAGCTTGTTGATTCTAATCGGCTCAGCGATTTCATACGCCACTTTGAACAGTTGTACTTCATTGAAGCGATCGTAGATGGCTTCACCTAATTGTACTCGAGTTGTTTTGCGAAGTAGTTCAGCTACGAATTCACGGTCTTCTGTTAAGTTCATGTTTGATACCTCATTCTTTTTTCTGTTTTATACGAATGACGGGATTCGAACCCGCAAGATGGGAATCGAACCCATGTCAGTGCTAACTGAGTACCCAGACCTGTCTACCATTCCTACAGACAGCAATCCATTCGTACCAAAAAGGGAAGAGCTACTTCCCAAATGCTCAGGAGGGATTCGAACCCCCGCTGAGCTTGAGTGTGTCCCGGGTGGTCCACATTCTGTTGATATCACTTGGATCCCCAAATCCAGAGGTGATATGACGATGAGATGAAAATTTACTTCGAAAACTTTCGATACAGTTCATCTTGCGATGCGTCCATATCCATATCGATAGCCTTGTGGTTTTAACGTCTTTTCCTTGACGTTGTCCGTAGTGAATAAATCACTTCCGTTTAGTGACTGAGGTTATTTATTTTTTGGATATGGTGGAACGCCTTCAATCGTTTCATCATGCCCTTTTCCAAGGCTTACTAAAAATGCAACTGGCAAAACTAAAAATACAAATACACTCATCATTGCTTCAATCATGACTTTTCCTCCGATAAATTTATTTAAAAGTTTTACTTATTTCTTTGTACCTAACATTAACATGAGTGGCAACACCCATACTAAAAATATGAGTACCATTGGCAATACAAGTTTCATCAAAATAGTGGTTAATAGGGTCATCATGTGCGGTTTCTCCTTTTTTTATTTTGTTTTCAAAAAGAAATTGGGGTGTGGGGCAAAGCCCCATTCATTGAGGTCCGAGTATTCGGACCTCGGAATTAGGTTGTGTCAGAACAAACCTTCAGTCGGCTCAAAGTTAATGTTCGACATAGTAACCATAGGCTGACGAGTCATACGGTCATCCATATAACTTTCGATTGCCTCAATATCGATAGATGGATGGGTAAACCGCACAACCATTCCATTTTCGCGAAATTCGTCCAAGGCTTCCAAACTGACCGTTTGTGGTAGTGTTGCCACAATACGAAAGGCTTTAACTCCGTACATGGTGTCCAGTTTTCCAACTTCGATGATGGACGCATTTTTGATATTTCTCCAAATAGTCCGTTCATAGTTGTTTAACCGGTCTTGGTCCATGGATGACGGTTGGATCCACGTGGTTGATTCGGGTGTGTGCTCAAGCAACTGCAAAATACGCGCTTCTTGTTCTTGTCGATTGTTCATATTATTTCCTTTCGGTTTGAAACTATATTTTGAATTATTTTTGTGCCATCGCAATCGCGTCATCAATGCTGTAACCGCGCGAACGAAGTTCGTGGAACTTACTCGTAAAGGCTTTACACAAGCCCCAGTCCAATTGATATCGGTAGATCAAGGTGTCCATCATGGCAGATAATGCAGCACTGTCTTTGTCAATATTGGCACTCCATGCCAAGACATTCACACTCTCAATATCTTTTGCTGATAGACCCTTGGCCCACGATGCATAACCCGCCTTGTGTAATTGTCCGCAGGTCATGGTGCGTGCAATGGTTGGAATTTCTTCCTTCATCGCTTTCAATTTCGTACGCAAGTTTTTGAGTTGATAGTCTCCAACTTCTGCGACAGCATCTGGTTTTTTAATGGATAAAAAGCGTGTGAGCAATTTGACATCAGGATTTTTATCCACGTAAAGTACATGGTAGAAGGCTCGCCAAACATTGGCCGTCACTTTATCCGTTAGCAAAATATTGCGAAGGTGTGGATGGTGTTCAACGATAGCGGCTCTTACGGATGCTCGTTTGTCGGCCACAAACTCATCAAGAAAGAGACCGTCCTTGACGAGCTCAATCGCGACATCTGCATATTTACGTGCTTTTTGACGTTTTTGTTCTAATTCTGTTGTCATAGTGGTTCCCTTTCTTAATTGTTTATCAATGATTGGTCAGGCTAGAATAGTGAGGCGAGCAATGCTCCAATTAATAATGGCGGTATCACAATAATCAACATCGCCAAAACAATATCCAATTTACTGATTTCCTTCGTTTCTTTGTCCATAGTTTCTCACTCCTTCGTAATAAATTTGTTTTCAAAAAGAAATTGGGGTGTGGGGCAAAGCCCCATTTTTGACCTTCCGAGTAGTCGGAAGGTCATTTGTTTTCCAATACAAGCGACTGAAAGATGTCTTTTTCAGCCCAATAGTCGTGATAGTTTGCAAGCAGTTCACCAAAATGTCGTTCAAACTTGTCCAGAACCCCTTCTTCCTCGGCGGCCCGATAATATGCATTGATGCTCCGGAGTTGGTTAATCGACAATCCCTTGGCCCACGCAGGATTTCCTGCTTTGTACAAGTCTGCAGGTGCCATGTTTTGCTCAAGTAGGCTCAATTCTTGAGCAAAGGCCCGCGCTTTTTGTCGGTAGGCTAATTTATTGACGGTGAGTTTGTCGTCAGGCTTTTTGCCTGCCAAAATAGCCTCTAAGCTGCCGATAGCTAGATAGTCATCGTATTGACGTCCTCCAGGGATTGAAATCCCTGGATTCCCGTTTACTTCATGGTAAACGCGCTCAGTTCTCGTCTCCACCTCACGGATGAGTCAAAGGCGACTGCTTCACAGCAATGACCTGCTTCGGGTAAAGACCCGATCTCAGTATGTGTCTGAGCTTGGAAGTTTCACAAGAAGGAAGACACATGTTCAAAACACACATCGTCCGTCTCAAAACCTCTTTATACCAAGTAGAAAGAAGAGGCTTTGTCTTGTGCGGTAACGAAGGAGCGTCAGTCCCTCGGGGTTAAGGTCTTGTCCTTGACCATTTTTTTAGTTTAGATACCAAGCTAGACGCTTGGTTTCAATCGGTTGTTGAAGGAAGTTCTTCATTTGGTCATAGAAATCAGGAAAGTCCTGATTCAGTTGTGCTTGTTGGTAGTGACCGTTCTTAATATGTCCGATGAGAAAGGCCGAGTAGAGATCGCGTTGTACACCCGGATAGCTATCTGCCAGGTCATAAATGCGAGTGGAAAGAGGTTTCTTTTCAAAGGTTTGAGTGATGTGGTTGTATTGGCTTGGTTTCACCTCTTTGGGTGAAATGACTTCTACGTCAATACCAAGTTGGGAGGCTCTTGTTTCAAGAGCGGTTCTAAAGGTACTTGGAGCCGCCCTAAAAATGGCTTTTCCGTAATGTTTCTTACTATAAGGTCGATTGGTCTTTGGATTAATGCGAATGTCTCGACTTCGTTTTTGAAGTCCCTTGACATTTAAGCCCTCAATCTTAATGATTGATGCTTGTGACATCAGCCGATTGACGAGTTGTCCTTGAAGCTTTTTACGCTCTTCGGTCAACGCTTGATAAACTTTTCGTCTTCGATTGCGTAAACGCAGTTGTCGATTGGATGGGTGTTTAAATCGCGCACCTTTCTTGATTTTACCACGCGCATCATAGCACTCAGGATTATTGACCCGACGACTGCGTTCAATTCTTTGGTCGAGTCGTTTTAAGTGCTTTTCCTTCTGAGTGATAGTTGCTGGTACTAAATCAACCAAGGCAACTTCACTTGGTGACGCAAAGGCCACTGTTGAAATACCCGGGTCGATTCCAACCACACCGTCCCCTTTGGTTACCTTTGATGGTGGAAATCCCTGACAGACAATCTGCAGGTAATAAACCTTCTTTCCTCGAATGGTTTTTCGAATGATTTGGACATATTTAATTTTCTCACTGCGCATCAAGCTCATTTGTTGGTATTTGTTAAAAACTTTAACTGGAATATCTACAAAGGTTGATGCCTTGTGGATATAGAGTCGATAAGCGACGTCTTTTTTATCTGAAGGTACTAAACGTGTCGCTTCCGTATTGACACGATTTCGATAACTAACGTCTAAATCGAACTTACTTCTAAACCGTACCTTATGCGGTTTAATTTGATAGAAAAGAACCTTTTCTAAAGTTTGATAGGCTTGTTCAGCAATTACCTGCAGTTCACCTGCGGCTATTTGTTGGTAAGGTGACCCTGGTTGTCGTCGTTGCTTTCCAAGATATTTTTGAAGTTCGAATTTAGTCAAGCCATATACTTTTCGCAATTCAAAAAGGGCTTTGTTATAGCATTTGACTTGCTGTTTCAAGCCCTTAGCTTTTTTCTCAGCCTTTTCCAACTTGGCAATCCCTTTAAGCGCGAGACGCCGCGCTTCCAACAGTTCTTGATAATAGGAGTTTCGCTTAAGGGCTTCAAAACGTTTGAGTCCAAAGCTCAGTGCCTCATTATAAGCACTGTTTGAAATACGAAAACTTTTTTCTAACCGTTTGGTAATCGACTCAGGCAACTGGACCTTTGTTGAAACCACATAACTCGGGGTTTGTGCTCTCATGGAGACACCCTCCTTTCTCTTTACTTCTTATTAATATGATATCATAACTGATATCAAATGTCAAGTTTCTACAGGCTCAGAAACCTGAGGAACTATCTGTCGAGGAACGTAAATGAACCACATAAAACTATAATATTAGAACATATCGTCGGCCTGATTCATCCCGGAGTTGAAACCCCGGGCTCTCTCAGACCATCGTAGTAGGTGCGTAGAGATAGAAAGTGATTTAGTTCTTCTGCTGTCACGTTCGGATTCCATTCGACTTCGCCTTTGATCCGATACCACTCATCGCTACCGACGTCTTCTCTTTTGTTCGGTTTATTCACTACCGGTTCCACAATCCGTTTAAAACATTTCCGCATTTTCTTTGCCATCGTTCCACCTCATCCTTTTCAATGATTCTCCTTGTGAGGTACCACCTCACCTTATTTTAGAGGCATTCCTCTGTTCGTTCAGTAATGGTTTGTTGAAGCTCAGCTAATGCGTCGAGTAGCTCTCTAAATTCTTCCGTAGAGGCTTCTTCCAAGGCGTCATTCAGCTCGTCAATCAAAATTTCGTTTCTATGCTTTTGGACGTAGTCATTGTATTGTCTGTCCATGCGTTCGTTCCGTTGGTCTTGTGCACGACGTTCTTGCATGTTTTGTGCTTGTGATCGACGTGTGCGATTTGTGTTTCCTTTTGGCATGTTTGTTACCTCGTTTAAATTGTTTTCAAAGAAAAATAGGGGTGTGGGGCGAAGCCCCATTGAGGCCCGAAAACGTTAGTTTTGGGCCAAAAATCCGAAAAAAAAGGACGTTTCGCCCTTAATCTCAACCGACGTATTCACAGAGCTCTTCGACAAATCGATATCCATCCATTTGACTCAGTTCCTCTTCGGTTGCACCAATCGATTTAGCATAGGCGCTTTGTTCTTCGACCAATTGTAAAATGGCATCAATATGAGGACGGATATCGTCACGTAGTTGTTTCACTGAAGCTTTGAGGAGTTTTGATTTCTTAGATGATTCATTGCGATACTGTTCTAAAGCTTCCTGGCTAATAAAAGCTTTGATATCTGATTTTGTAAAATTGTAGCCATAGTCGACACTCATACCGATGGACTTATCGTAGAAGTTGCCTTTTTCTAGCATGACTTGGCCGTTGGTTACTTTAGCGGATTTGAGTCGCAAGGTCGCAACAAGAAAAGATGGGTCAGTAGTAGACCGATTTTTGATATGTTTTTCAGTTAATGTGACTTCGATTACGTCATACTTGTCCATGATATAGATTTTGTCGCCTGGTTCTAAATAAGTTACACTCATTGTTTTCATAGTTCTTACCTCTCTTGATTTGTTTTCAGAAAAAAATAGGTTGGCTAGTCCAAATAAATGTAGAAATGTAAAAATACGTTCTTTTCCACTCGGCGCAGTGTTTGGTATCCGTTTTGCTGCAATTGCTCGTAAAAATCAGGGGTAGATAGGTCGTAGGGAATTTCTTCTAGGACTTTTCGAACCTCCCGAACCTCCCGTTTCATACCGAATCGCATACCTTCGCGTTCAAGGTACTTTTTGACGGTGATTCGTTCGAAATCCGACATATTCTCAATACGATATCCAATTTACTAATTTTCTTTGTTTCTTTGTCATAATTTTCTCCTTCGTTAAAAAAGGATGCCTCGCTCGTACTGCCAATCACTTAGACGGTAGCACGCTCGAGGCATCAGTTAATCATCGTTAATTTGTAGGGAATGTGATCTCAACTCTTGAATCATGGATGTCGCGAAGAAACTCTTCAAGTTGTGGTTCTTCAACGTGTGATTCCTTCACATCAAGGTCATCCATATCGATTCGTGGTAATTTACGATAAGGTGTCATATCAGCTTCAGCTATACTTTCGAATAGTCGGTCACCGTGCAACATCACAAGACCTTGTGGACCTTTGACTTCAACTTCGATATTGATTTGCAAATCGATTTCGAAATAACGAGTGATCGAAATGATTGGTTCAAATTTTGTCACTGTAATGGTATACTCATCCTTAAAAGGAACCGCTTCATAGGCAATATATAACTGGCTTTCTGATTCGCTCATTAATGGTTTCATTGGGTTCATAGTTCGTCCTCGCTTGTTTCGTTAAAAATTGTTTTCAAAAAGAAATCGGGGTGTGGGGCAAAGCCCCATTCAGGCCTTTCGTGTATACGAAAGGTCAAAACTCCGAAAAAAAAAAGAAGGTCGTAAAACGACCTTTAAATGATTTCGACATCTTTGACCGTATAGTCGCGGTAGTGGCTTCCATTGGTGTTGGTACGGCTCTGAGGCTTTCAAGTTTATTTCAATCCACGCACCTCTGTAGGTGCGACCACCCGGTTTGTGATGGTCCGTTTCATCACATTTTTACATACTTACTTCAATCCACGCACCTTGTATAAAGGTACGACAGCACATTCCTGCACTGCTGTGGTCTAACCGGTTCTCACGTAGTCCCAATTGCCCACTCCGTGTTATCGGGTCTCGATAACGGACCTCAATTCAAACGTGAAAGGTCCAGAGTTTGATGCTTAACGGAATTCACATCAAATTGTTCCTACCATTATGATATCACAATAGATACCAAATGTCAACCTCTAATGTCTTAATTCGTGTGGATATGTTATCCGAAATGGTGATTCAGCCCTCAAGGTGGTCTGCGACGTACTCTTGACCGTGCATGATTAGTTTTGCTCTTTTTGCTTTTCTTCCCATGCTTTTTGGCAAGCGTCATAACCATCCATAATGTGTTTTAGTGTTGCAGCGAGCGCATCCGCAATGCTGTCAATGGTGCGTTTACCTTCAACAACTGGATACGCAATATTTGTCCGATGACCACGAGCACCTGGTACAGGTTCCATATAGTAGACAACAAGTTCATCACCTTCAAGCTGAAAACCATCGACGTCATCATGGGCATCAACACTGTAGTCGCTGTAGCGTTCATTAATGCGTTCGTCCATATAGATGTCTTCATCATCGATCAAGAACAGGGTGCGCTCTGGATTGGTATACATGGTGTAACTACCATCGCCTTCATTGGTGTATGCGACATAGCCGAAATCGTCACCGTCATAAAGTGTCTTTTCCCAAAGTTCGTATGTGTCAACGTCATTCGCTGGTTTTGTCATCATACCGTAAGTTCCTGCCTCTGCTGAGTAGGTACCATCGATGTCAAGGCGGTTGATTTGCTCGTCAATGTTTGTAACAGACTTGTGAACAAACAAGTAGGCGTAATTGTCCCAGCGTCCACCGCTTACTTTATAGACCTTGTAGGCACCAGGTGTCACGGTCATTTCACTTTGCTCTAAGTCATCAACAATGACTGTTTTGCCAAGTGTGATAGTTTTTACCAAATGTTTGATTTCCATGTTTTCTTACCTCGCTATGTTTGTTCATTTCATAGAGAAATTGGGGTGTGGGGCAAAGCCCCATTCTGACCTTTCGTGTATACGAAAGGTCAAAAATCCGAAAAAAAAAAGGTCGTAAAACGACCTTTTCATATAGATGGTTTTGCCATCATACCATAGGCGCCACCTTCAACACTATAAGTGCCATCGATGTCATTTCAATCCACGCACCTATGCGGGTGCGACCACATGGTTTGTGATGGTCCGTTGCATCACGTTATTATTTATTTCGATCCACGCACCCATGTATACACGAGCACGACAGCACATTCCTATGCTGCTGTGGTCTAATTGGTTCTCACGCAGTCCCAATTGCCCACTCCGTGTTATCGGGTCTCGATAACGAACCTCAATTCAAACGTGAAAGGTCCAGAGTTTGATACTTAACGGAATCACATCAAATTGTTCCTACCATTATGATATCACAATAGATATCAAATGTCGACCTCTAATTTCAGAATTCGAAAAAAAAAAGAAAGGTGTCACCTTTCTTATAACGTTGGTGCGTCATTAACCTCAAGTCCTAACAGATCATCTTTTGATAGGATATCCAGCTTTTGATGTTCTGGTTTGATGCGGGTTTGTAGGTCATCGATAGCATCCTCATAGGCCGTATAGGCATAGATGAACTTACCGCGTGAATCCAAGTCATATTTACCAAACAACTTATCATCCTCACTCAATTCAACCACCTCAAACAGTTGTCCGTTTTTGCGGATTGAATAAAAGGCTTGCCCGTCTTCCAGGTCGTTGAGTTGGTCCTTTGTGATGGCTAATTGCCCATAATTTGCAGGTTCAGTCTCGAAATTTGAGGATGCAAATGTTCGAGACACGGCGTCATGATAGTCATATTCAATCATGTTCCCGACGGCATATGCAACAAGTGTTTTGTTAAGGCTTTCAGGGATACGCGGGTCCTGATTTGTTGTAAAGTTCGTGACTTTTCCATTTACGATGGTACCTTCGAACAGGGTTGTCACTTCATGATTTAGAATCAAGTCAATCTGTGATGGATGATGTACGATTGAGGGTCGTTCGTCATTTGTTACGCCATTGGTTGGTCTGAACCGCGACTGCTCGATGAGCGAACCTTTCACGTGTGTAGCACCATCCTCATTTGTAATACTCAAAGCAAAGGACTGCGGTTCTTGAGTATCCCAATTATACAGTGGTAGTGGTGTCACGGTGAGTGATTTTAGGCTGTCCAAGTTTTCGACTACTGGGTCCAACAAATGGGCTTGCTTTTTTCTAAAAAACATGTTCGTTTCCTTTCGCTTTTTACTTCTACATTTATTATATCATATTTCCCCAAAAAGCCGAAAAAAAAAATAACTGGAATCATTCTAAATAAGAGTTGGAAGGTCCGCTTCGCGGACCTCCGACACTTGTCTTATTTGTTGTGCAGGACGACGTTTGATGCGTGTGTTAGGTTCACCTTTACCGTCCTAAAATATCCTGTTGCCACATGCAGTAAGCATTGGGACTGTTACATTTCAATCCACGCTCCTCTGTAGGTGCGATAACACTGTTTGTGGTGTTCCGTTGCACCACGTTATTTATTTCGATCCACGCACCTTATATAAAGGTACGGCAGCACATTCCTATGCTGCTGTGGCCTAACCAGTTCTCACGTAGTTCCGATTGTCCACTCCGTGTTATCGGGTCTCGATAACAGACCTCTGTTGAAACGTGAAAGGCCCAGAGTTTGGTGCGTGACGGAATTCGTACCAAAACTTCCTACTATTATTATATCACAACGGATATCAAACGTCAACCTCAGAGGTATCATCTCCGACATCTGTCTTATCCAATTGTCAGAAACGAGCCAAGTCATACATATATATTATACTAATACATTTTAGTATAATTCGTAGTCAAATTCGTCCAATCGCTCACGAGGGATATCAAAAATCCACATAGCAACTCGTTGTAGTGTGGGTTGAATAACATATTTTCGTTCATTACCTTTTGTAAGCACAAATTCATAGGCACCTTGTTCAAGCAAGGTTTGTAATTCTGATGCATCGATATGGCGTACATAAGGCTTGTAGTCAACCTCATAACTTGCGACGTCCATATACAAAATGTCACCTTTTCGCCGTGCGTAGGACAAGTCTTCCAGTAGTACACAGGCGACAACGGGGAATGTTGGTTTTTCCATAATTATTTCCTTTCTTAGAATGGCATGCCGGCACCACTAGTTCGCATGATATTCACACCACGCATATAGTCGTGAGACACGGCCAACAGCCGGTCAAACTGTTCCAAAAACAGCTCAAAATTACCTTCATGACGAGCTTCACTTTCATACAACTTCATGTTCGCAATTTGCTTGATGGACGCATTTCGTGCCCAAAGTGGATTTCCCATTTTGTAAAGTTCACTTGGAAGCATGGTGCGTTCAATGGTCGTTGGCTTGACAATCAAACTTCCACGTTTGAGGTCATACACATCTTGACTCGCCAAATCACCTTCACGTCCGGGTTGTTTGCTTGCGTCTAACAACATGTCCAATTGCCCGAGGGCAATGGTTGGAAGGGCTTCCAGCACATTTTTCATCGTCATCCATTCAGCGGGGCTTTTGTCACAACCGGGTGTGATGTATTCAGGATGTGTGCCTAGGACGTGTGACCGAACCAAGTCATCTGTGTCATAGATATAATCTTTTGGGTACAAACCTTTGGCTGCAAGTGCACGACGAACACGGGCATTTTCGTGGTTTTTCCACAGTTCGTAATATTCACGTGCATATCCTTGCTGAATAAGTGTTGTGATGATGTTGACTTCACCATAGGCTACTAATTCATCGACGTATTGGCCAGTGGTTGCAATGACCGAGCGATATTCTTCGCCCTTGTCGATATAAGGTTTTAAATCAGCGATAATACCTTGTGCAATTTGGTTATATAGTTCTACGTGTGTTAATTCTGTCATGTTCGTTTCCTTTTTCCTTCCATTGAAACTGCTATTTAAAATGGCGCTGCTGCGCCAATATTGCATAGGACATCATATCCTTCCCAATAATCATGCGATGCATCAAGCAACTCATCGAAGTGTTGCTCAAATTGCTCCAGGCTTTTTGCTTGTTCGGATTCATCTCGATATTGTAACAGGTTGATGATTTGCGTGAGTGACACGTTGCGGGTCCAAGCTGGATGACCTATTTGATAAAGGTCTTTCGTTGTCATGGTTCGTTCAATCAACGTCGTTGAACAGTCAAAACCATTCAGTTTTTGTCGATATGCCTCAAGCAAAATGTTGACCATCAACTCTTCAGAGTGTGCATCTGGCGTTGACCACATCTTTTTCATATGACCATAGTCACGTTCGTGTGGTTTCAAGGACAAAAAGAAGTCAATATCTTTACGTGTAGCGTTAGGATTGTCTTCTACAAGTGTTTGAACTGCATACCATTCAGAATTACTTTCTTGAGCCCGTCTCATCATTTCTGGGTGTGCTAAAATAACTCCAGCACGAACATCTCGATTTTCGTCTTCGATGAACACTTCAGGCCAGAAACCTTGTTGAGCTAGCGCTTCGCGGACCCGTTTGTCCTTGTGACTTTTCCATTCTTCATAGTGCTCGCTTGCATATCCGTTGTTGATTAGTTCAACCATCACATCGGGTTCTTGATACGCGAGCAGTTCATTGATGTGTTGCCCTTTGGACGCGATGAGGACTCGGAAAGCCCCACTGTAGGAAATATAAGGTTTCAGGTCTGTAATGGTCCCATTTTCGACTTTGTGCTTGAATTCTTTATATTGTAGCTTTGCCATTTCTCTCACCTCATTGATTTGTTTTCAGAAAGAAGTCGGGGTATGGGGCAAAGCCCCATTCATTGAGGTCCGAGTAGTCGGACCTCTGAATGGTTTCTTAAACGCGAATTCCGATTAAGCGTTCAATCGCATATTCGGTTTCCCACTTGTTGTCGGCTACACTAAGAAACTTGTCGAAATCGCTGATGAATTCCCGTTCTTTTTGTGCTATTTGTGCTTTGTTACGTGCAGACAACAAGTTTCGAATTTGCTCAACGGAGAGGCTTCGTGCCCACAAGGGATTTCCAACTTTGTACAAATCAGACACCTTCATAGTGGCTTCGAGTGCACTTGCCTGCATTTGAATGGCCCGACGTTTGAGGTTATATACTTCGTTGGTGAAGTCCTTGTTCATTTTCCACTGACGACCTCCGTGATGAGGAAGGGACAAAAAGAAATCCAAAGCTTCTACGGTGACATTTGGATCGTTCTCAACGATATACTTCACATTTGCCCATTCGACTCCGCTATTTCGCACTCGCATGATGAGTTCTGGATGGACCGCAACCGTCATGGCACGAACATCGTTGTTTTCATCTTTGATGAAGACCTCAGGCCAGAAACCACGGCGAGCCAGTTCTTGACGCACCCGTTTGTCCTTGTGGGTTTTCCATTTTTCATAGTGTTCTGTCGCATAGTTATGCCGAATCAACGTGACAAGCACGAGGGGATCATCATATGGAATGATTTCATCAATGCAGAGACCTTTTGCGGCCATAACTTCCGGGAAAGCACCGCTCCAAGTGATGTAAGGTCTCGGGTCGATAATGTTGCCAGCTTCTAACTGTCGTTTGAATTCATAAGCATCAATTTTTGCCATTTTCTCTCACCTCGCTATTTGTTTTCGGAAAGGTCTAGGGGTATGGGGCGAAGCCCCATTCAGACCTTTCGTGTATACGAAAGGTCAAAAATCCGAAAAAAAAAAGGTTTCAAAGAAACCTCATACTCATTCCAAATTTTCGACTAATTTGTTAAATACATAGTGGTTACCACCGTATACTTTGTTTTCCTGGTGCAATAAGCGATGATATTCTGCATCATCCTTTGCAAAATATTTTGCGATAAACAAAGCTATGGCGTGACTTCGAGAAACGCCAGCTTGACAATGCACGATAACGTCCTCGAAGTCGCCTGCTTCAAAATGACGTTTTAAGAAACTGATAATAGCTTTTGCATCAACATCACTAAAAGCAAAAGGCATGCTTGGTTGTCCGGGGATGGCGCTTGGATTGATATCATCAAAATACAAAAATAAACAATCAACATAGCGTTTGCGCGTGACATGATTGGTGCGCTGCTTAAAAGGCAATTCCTGTCTGTCACCATCCTGAATGGAGATGAGGAGCGTCGGACGCTCTGGCCGGTATTTAGAAGCGGCACGCTTTGATAGTGATTGGATTGTCATCCTTGGTATCCCCTTTCGTTGTTATTTCTTGCGACGTTTTTCGTACAAAACCTTGTAGAAACGGTTGTTCATTTCTACTAGTGGCGAACTGTAGTGACAAGGACTATTTAGATTTCCGTTCTCGTCAAATTTGAGTTCGTGTTGAGTATGATCGTCATGGATGTGGACGATAGTGACGTCATCTAGTCGGTCTTGTTCCATAGCCAATGCCTTGATAGCGTCAAGGAACAGAATGTCATTCGTTCGAATGATGACAGGTGCAATTTTCGACCGCTCAAAAATATCTGTTGCTTTTTGAATAGTTGTTTCAGGTGCATCCAGTGATGATATTTCCAACTTGACATTGGTTATCACTGAATTTAGATTGATATTTGTTACCACCGAGTTGAGGTGATGTCCGGTGTAAATTGTAAGCATAGGAATTCCTACTTTCTAGTTACTATTTCGTCAATGTTTTGCTGAATTCATATAAAAATGCAAAGTTCTCAAGGTCGTTCTTGACGGGTTCCTTGCGAGTGAAGTATTGGACGCCGCGATACACTTCCCAAAGGATACCACGGTCAGCAAGTTCAAACACTTCGCGACTTGTCATACTTGGATTATAATCCACAACTTGGATTTCTAGTTCATTCCTATTCGACATGAAAATTTTAGCGTTATCACCAAACGGTAACAACAATTCATTTCCGTTCGCCTCGAATTCGAGTTCTGGATAAGCCTTTAAAATTGGCTCAACTTTAGTTGCAAATTCTGCATCTGTGAATTCGTATCCTGCAACTTCATATCGTTTGATTTCTTTCATATTTGTTCCTACTTTCTAATTCTTTTGTAATTTTGCAATTTCTTTAGCGGATTTGTTGACCATCCAAAGTGGATTTCCAGCTTCGCGCAATTGTTCCCATGTCATTGTGGATGCAAGTGTGGTCACCGGAAGTTTCATAGCTTCATATTTTTCAGCCAAAACTTTGTTCAATTTCCGATAGCGTTTGATCACTTCTTCGTCGGTGTCTTTGATTTCTTGCTTATAGTCCAACTCAAAGCGTTCAATGTTTTCCATATAGTAGTCGTACGCCTCTTGCTCAGGCGTTGCTTGTTCCACAAGCACTTTTTGCATGGCGATAAATGTTTCGATTCCCGGTTTTCCGATGAGACAGTTTACGTATTGTGGGTGGTACAAAACTGCCACTGCACGTATTTCATCAACAGGGTCATTCGCAAGAATTTCAGCGCATTCTTCATTTTGTAGCAAAGCTTCGCGTACTTTGTACGTGCCAGTTTTTGCCCACTCAAGCCATTTGTCTTTGGCTTCTTTTGTGTAAATAAGCATGCATTGGACTTTTTCATTTGTGATTTCTGACAAAATGTCCAAGCAATATCCGTATTGAGCCAATTTTTGCATAACTGCCGGCTCACCTTCACGTGCCCAAGTTTCGTATTGTTCTTTAGCGTATCCATTTTCGATAAGGATTTGTTGAACACCAGGTTCTTGTGATTTAGCGAGTTTGTCAAGGCACAAACCTTGGCGTGCCAATTCTTCACGGAAACCACTATAACCAATTTTATTACCTTTGAGGTATTTAGTATAGTTTGTGATTTTGCCAGAGCGTAGTTTTTCAGCGAATTCTCTTTGGTTCATAGTGATTTTCCTTTCGACTTGTTGTATTTCGAAAAGAAATAGGGGTATGGGGCGAAGCCCCATTTGGTCTTTTCACGTAGGTGAAAAGACTGCGAACAAAAAGATTTGAATACCATGAGGAACTTCAGAATCCCCGCGTGATGTTCTTTTGTGATATAATAAAAGTAGAAATCAGTAAACTTTTTGGTGAAAATAATTAGATGAAGAAAGGAACGATATGACAGAAAATAATGTAACAAACAAATATCGGTTAACGAATGAAACAAAAGAAATTGATGACCACATTTTGTACCGTATTGAAGCTCTTCGTGATTTCAGGGATGTCAAAACAGGTGATTTAGGTGGTTTCATTGAGGATATTGAGCAATTATCAGAAGATGGTGATTGTTGGGTGTACGATGACGCCTGTGTGTTTGATGAGTCACGTGTGACAGGAAATGCACGTATTATAGGTACATCGCAGGTTCGTGATTCCCGCATCACTGACAATGCGATTGTGGATGGGAATTCAGAATTGGATAATTGTACACTGAGTGGAAATAGTACTATCCAAAATTCCTTCTGTGTGGATACCACGATGAGGGATCGTAGCTATGTTAACACATCAAAAGGTGTTTACCACGGCGAATTGTCAGGTCACGCGTCCGTGACGGGTCATGCAACGGTGAAAGATACACAGATGTCGGATGCCGCGTCCGTCAGTGGTTTTGCTGTCGTACGAACCTCCATGCTCTCAGGTAATGCTCAGGTGTCCGGTCGGGCTAAGGTCACGGTAGCTGAGATTTGTGATGATGTAGTCGTGACAGGTACAGCGAACGTCAAACTTGGTTCTCAGCTTTCAGGTTCTAAAACCATTCGCTCTGGTGAAATCACTTCTCGCAATGATGGTCATGAACTGAAACTACCGGAACCTGGAAATAAATATACCCTTCGTGAAACACACCCAGCCCAGTGGATTAATGGAAAACCGATTTATCAAATTGTAGCGGCTTGTGATTTTGAGGACATTCCTAAAGGTACCTTTGGTGGTTATGTTAGTTCTGAAAAGAACCTATCGCAAGAAGGGATTTCGTGGATTGACTTTGGCTCCTATGTGCTCGACGATGCCGTTGTCAAAGACAATGCCCGGGTTTTTGATAGTCGTATCGACGGCTCTGCAGTTATTTCAGATTCCGCTGTCATTGATTTTGGCCATATTGGTGGAAACGCGCAAGTATATGGTAATGCTGCCGTGAGGGATAAGGGTGTCGTTATGGGTGACGCCCATGTATGCGACCAATCGGTTGTTACTGGCCACGCAACGGTCTCTGATGCCGCTATTGTATCTGGAAAATCCGTGATTGATGATCAGTCGGTTGTCGCAGGTTCCGCTCGCGTTCATAGTTCGCAACTATCTGGTTCATCACGTGTGGACGACGCCTCTCAAGTTGCTTTCTCTAAACTGACTAAAGGTGCTCACGTGCTTGGAACTGCGGTCGTCAACTACTCCTCACTCGGTGACTCTAGTATGGTGACGGATTCTGCACGTGTTGTCGAATCCACCTTGAACGGTGATGCGATTGTCTCTGGTGCCACCACGGTTGAGAAATCAACAGTCAATGAAGGCACCTTCATTGATGGCGATGCCCGCGTCATCAATTCAACGGTTAAGGCTGGTGCTTATGTATCGGGTGATGCCGAAGTAATCAACTCAACTGTCTACGAGGACCAATCTGTCATGGGTGTTCGGCTGGTGGATGGTGTTTCGACACTAGTGGAATCAGATATTGACTTTTCTTTCCTTTCACAAACGAAGGGACTGGAACACTAAAAACTGCAAAAAAAATAAAGGCTTAGGATGTTCTAAGCCTTTTATTTACAGCTTGCGTACCTGATGATGTGTTCGACTTCGATGCTTCCATACGCGTCGCAGAAGTCGTCAAACCATGTGTCCATGATGTCCATCCGGTCAATTTCCCGCAATTCTTTTTCCGCTTCAAGGATGTTGTCGATTGCTTGAATGCTGATGGTTCGTGCCCACAAAGGATTTCCGGCATCGTACAAAGCTTTCACACTCATAGTACGTTCCAAAGTGCTGAGGTTTTGAAGTTTGAGCGCCTTCGCCTTTAATGCATAAGCTTCACGCATATAGACCCGGTGGTCTTGTGTGCGGATGAAGGTCTCCACGGTCTCAAGTGAGACATTGGGGTCATTACATATGACTTCTTCTGCTGTAGTCCACTCTGTAGAGCTCCGTTCCAGTCCTTGTAAGGCATATTCTGGATAACGTCTGATGACGCAGGCTCGGACATATTCATCGGGGTCATTGAGATAGAGCTCAGGCCACATCCCTTGTAGTGCTAAGCTTTGACGGACAGAACTGCACGGATGGTTCTTCCAATTTTCCCAACGCTCTTTCGCATATCCGTGTTCGATGAGCCGGTGAATGATTTCGTAGTCCTCATCCTTGAGCAGTTCCTCTACTTCGATACCATTATTGGCCATCACATATCGGATGCCCCGTGGTCCATTTTCTATCCAAGGTTTAAAGTCATGGATTTCACCTTTAGCAAGTTTGTTTTTAAATGTTTGTAATGACCAATCGTTTTGCATGTTCTTTCCTCCGTGAAAAAAAAACGGAGGAAAAACCTCCGTCTTAGCTATGAGCTTCCACACTCAATTCGGCAATAGTTTTGATGATGGTGTCAATCTTGCGTGTACCGTTAGGAACTGTAACAGTTCGTTCGAATTCATCTTCGTCCACGTGGTAGGTCACTTCGATGCGATCTTCAGGCCAAGAATATTCGTAGTAGTCCGTTTCGTCATCATAGATATGCTCGGTTTCATTGAGCAAGGCCTGTTCATAAATGTCTTCATCATCAAGAAGAAAGACGGAATGTTCACTGTTTGTATACAGTACAAATTCACCGTCACCATGATTGGTATAACCAACATATCCATCCGTTTGATTTTGCTCACCAGCGCGCTCGAACCATTCGTCAAATGAAAATTCACCTGTATTGTTGACGATACCATAGGTTCCGCCATCAACACCGCCCATGCTGTCAATATCAAGGGTTGACAATAGATTGTCCATGTTTGATGTTTCTTTTTCGTGTACAAACATGAAAGCATATTCGTCACTGTCATTGATAGTCACGTTATACACATAATAGACACCGGGCAGGGCTGTAGTTTTAATGGCATTATATTCACCAACTGCAATCTTTTCATCAAGTGTTGTGCGTGCAACGTGTTCATATGTTGTTTTCATGTTTTGTACCTCGCTATTTGTTTGTTTTCGGAAAGAAATAGGGGTATGGGGCAAGGCCCCATTTTAGGCCTTTCGTGTATACGAAAGGTCCTTTGTTCACAAACTGCTACTAAGTATGGGTATTTCGTTTGTAGTAGGTTCGTTTCAAATCACCTACCATTTCACTCAGGTCGCTATGGGAACAGCCACGCCCATTTGGACCAATTAATAGGTCTAAGATATCGACCACGCGTTCACCAAGATAGACCTCATCCAATTTTTCACGGGCATCGCGTACACGCTCAATTGCTTGAGCGCTGATGTCGTGCGCCCATCTTGGGTTGCCTTGTTTGTACAGTTGCTCGCGTGTCATGGTCCTTTCGAGTGTTGACAACGGTCGAATGACGCTCATTCGCTTCAATTCCAAGAGTTTAAGCTTTTTGTTAATTTTCAGGTCATAGTATATGTCCACGTCTTCTGGGATTTCGAGGTTTAGGAATGCGTTCAGTACGTCCTCTGTCACATTTGGTTCAGAGCATAGGACATTTAAAATGATAGCCCAAACATCATCAGGCAAAGCTTTTGTGTGAGGTTTAATTTCAGCTTCGCCTTCGGTTGGTGACTTCAGACCAAGTTTCTTTTTGGCCCAGATATACTTGCAGCTGACTGGTCTACCCATGGTGTTCTGTCCCTCGTCCATTCAGTTCGTCCAATAATTGATTGTAATAGTATCGCACAAGATGTCGAAATTGTTCAAGTTGTGAATGAGTGATGTAGTCACCTGTTTCTGCATCACGCAAGTCAGCTTCCACCTCTTCCATGGTAACATCACCTCGTAGTAGTTGATGCGCGGTCTCTTGCGCGTGTTCTTCAACTGTTGGGAGGCTTTCTTCGTAGGCATCACGAGCGTTTTCAATAGCGATTACCATCCAATCATAAGCGTCGGGATGCATTCGACCGATAGCGGTCGCAAAAAACTGGGCGAAGCTCGGACTGTTTTCCATGGCCTGTGTGAAACCTTCCGCCAAATTATCACTATAGTCGTTGATGTTGTATTCCGCCATCATACGTTCGGTATCACGGTCATATACTAAGGCCAGAAAGTCCAGTTCTTGATCATCTCTGTATTGGTGAAATAGTTGTCTAACTGATTTAAGTTTCTTGTTCATTTATTTTCCTTTCCATGTCTGCTAACGATTTCGTTCACGAGTTGCCATCTTTTCTGCATCGTGCAGCCATGACCGTTTGCTATGACGTCATCAAATATGTCACTAATTTTGTGGGCTAATCCGTAGTCATTTAAGTCGGTTTCGGTGTTAAACACTTGGCGGATAGCTCGGGTGCTCAAACCTCTTGTCCAGCTTGGATGTTTTTGGTCGTAGAGTTGTTTGGTTGTCATGGTGCGCTCAAGTGTGGTCTGGACATGACGAATCCCTTCAATTTGTAAGCGAAATATTTCAAATGTGGTATGATAGGTGCTTTCGTATTCTGTCAGTCCCTCTGGTATACCAAGCTTCATGAAGGTAATCAGAACTTCCGGGTCGGGATCTACCATTTTGACCAACTTTTGATAGACCGTTTGCCAATCTGTGGCGCTCAATTTGTAATTGAGAGCCTCTTTGATGTAGTTTGGGTCTTTGCGTACTACTTCCATTCGAATACTCGACAAGGGGTCATGGATGAGGGTGTCGAGCTCATATCCGTTTACTACTAAAGCCTCACGTACCGATACGTCAGGGTGTTTTGCCCAGTCCTTGTACTGGTCTTGTTTCTCGCCTTTTGTAATGCTATTGACTATACCTTGTATATGCGACTCATAGTCGCTGTATGTCATGTCGGCATATTCGTTTAAAAGTTCGTTCATATTTTTTCTCCTTGGAACTTGCTGGCTTGCAAGTTCTTTTATGGTTGATTGAGTGTGTTTGCAATTTGTCAGTTTAAAGACTGTTCCATTCGCATTCGGATGAATGCGTGGATGACTTCATAGATATCGTCCAGCGTTAAGTTTTTGGCCCATAGCGGTGACCCGGTGTCATAGAGTTGTGTGACTGTCATTGTTTGTTCAATGGTTGTAGCTTCACGCTCCGATGCTTTTTTGATACGAATCACATCGGCCAGCTTCACCTGTGACGTGATTTCTGATTGTTTTACTCTTTGTTCGTTCACCAAGAGAAACATTTCATATTGTTCAATGTTGGGTTTTGGTTGCGTAACATAGTAGGCGTGGATGTAGTCGAACAATGACTTGTCTCTAAAATAATAAGGTAGATACTGCGGATTCCGTTTGAGGGCAGACATTCGAACCTGAGGATCCGCATCATTGATGAACGTTTCAGGAAAATAACCATACTCTGCCAATACGCGTCGAATGTCAGGGTTGTACGAATCTTTCCATGTTTCATAATATTCCGATTTGGCACCGTTCGCAACCAATTTGGCATGCAATTCAACTTCTCGTGATTCAGCCATTTGCTCTAAAAATAATCCATTTTGAATGAGGGCATGGATATAACGGTCAGGTAAGTGCGTAATGGGAATATCCCTATATTGCAATGTTCCAGTTCGCGCCAACTCCAGAAATTGGTCCATCAGGTCTTGTCCTGGTTTGTTATTTTGGATATCACTTAAAAGTTGTTCAATTTGGAAAAGTTGTTCAATTTTGTTTGTGTTCATTCTTCTGTCTTTCTATTTCTCTTGCTTACGACGACGTGCCACAATCTCGCCCAGTTTCTTCATCAGGATGTGGTTGTCTAGCTCGGCAATATGTTCGCCGATGTCCGCCTCGTTTGTGAGCGTTTTATCCATGATTTTGTCATACACACTTTCTCGGAACTGGATAAGCTTACGATTTTGCAAAGCCTCCTCCGCAAACAAAACAAGATGGACTTGATGGCCCGTCAGGCCTTTGACCCATAGCTGACTGTTTGTCATATACAACTGTTTTGGACTCATTGTAGCTTCGATTGCTGTTGGTACGAGTTGTAGCGCCTCATATTTTAAGGTCAATGCCCGGCTATTATTTTTTTCCAACCAATTTTTCAACGTTTCGGTATCAGGATTCGTACATTGCATGAGAGCAAATCGTTGCATGATCCCATGACCACTGCTACGTGGATTGTCGTAAGCATATCCGAGATATGCCTCCATGATTGTTTTTTCTTTTGTCATTCACCTTCTACCTTTCTATTTTGCGGAAAACAAAATCCGCAAAAGAAAAATGCAACAACTTTCGTTGTTGCATAAATTTCAACAAAAAGGCCATCTAGTTATGCATTTCTGCACCTTCGATGACATCTACTAATGTTAGTATATCACGTTCGGTATCATTTGTCAACTCATTCTTTCGTGGATCATTTGTTGGTGGATACTGACCATGTCGGTTGCGTATAGCTCACCATCAGTCGCCATTTTCATGTCCACATAGTCAAACATGGTCTCAGCATAACGGTCTTCATTTTGGTTCGCGAAATATTTTGCATACAGTATAATTTTCCAAATGGTGTCGGCATCATAGTTTAGTGCCCACAAAGGACTTCCACTCTCGTACAATTGAACCGGAGTCATGGTAGCTTCGATAGGGCTTGGTTCACTTGTCATGGCTTGATATTTCAGCTTGAAGGCTCTAGTCAAGTGGTCCTCTTCATAGTCAGGGGCAACCGTTTCGACATATTCCCGCAGGATATCGATGTTTGGGTGTCTTTGATGACTCAAGAGGTCCCGAAAGACGTTGCGGTCGTTATCATCGAAGGTGCGTTCGAGTCCCAGCTCAAGATGGATTTCCATGACGGCTTCACGAATGTTAGGGTTGTCATCATGAATATAGTGTTCTGGGAAATAGCCGTGCATGGCTAGTTCGAGGCGAACATCTTTGTTGGGATGGTCTCTCCAGTCGCGGTAACGGTCTTTGTGCACACCATCACGGATGCATCGGATGATGGTTTCGTAACCGTCCATTCGGATGGTTTGGTCCACATTGATACCGTGCTTGGCTAAGTAGTAGCGTTCACACGAATAGCGTCGGTCCTGATAGTAAGGTTCGATATCCGTGATTTCACCGTTAAGCAATTTGCGTTCAAATTCTTGTTCTTTTTGTTTATTCATGGCTCGTCATTTTTCCGTTAGTTTTCATTTGGTGACGTCAAGTCCACCGAAAAACACCGATTGTCGTTCGTTCATGTTCATCCATCAGTTCCGAAAAAACCGTTTCCACTTCTTCTCGAGTAGGTGTCATACAGGAGAATTCCTCACACACTGACCACACATCGACGAATGCCAAGTCCCTGGCCCACATAGGACTCCCCGCCAAGTACAAATCTGCACGCCTCATATTGGCTTCGAGCAAAGTTGGTTTCCGTGACAAAGCGTCATATTTCACTTCCATATAGGGATTGTCATATCCTTGTTCTTCACGATATTTAATTTGTGATTTGATCACTCCCAAATCCGCCGTGACTTGGTCGTCCAAGGCGGTGTTGATGGCGCTTTGATCCTCTTGATAGTGCATTCGACACGTCACATAACTAGGGTCTGCTAGCATGACTCGGCCCCGAATGAATGGGCTCGGATCATGAATGAGAATGTCGAACGCATACCCTTTATTGACTAGGGCTAGTTTGACTTCTAGTGGTCCATTTGTAGCCCATTCAGCATATTGTTCGGTCGCAAGACCTTGTTCGATGAACTTGATACACTCATCGATTGTAATTCCTTCGGGCATAACTTTTCCTTTCTTTAAACTGAGTTTTGTATCTTCTTAGATGTCACCTGCTGACCTGCGTTCAGCGACTAAATTCTCAAGATGGGTAGCGATGGTGTTTGGCGCCACATTCAGGTCTTCTGCATTCTGAATCGTTGCTATATCATCCAAGCTCAGGTGTATGGCCCAATAGGGTGAACCCGCTTCGTAAAGTTGACGAGCTGTCATGCTCATTTCTAAGGTTGTGGGTTGCCCACCAGCTTGTCGTTTTCGTTCTATCACGCGCAGGTCTGGTGCGACCATACGGTTTTGTTTCACCCAGGTTTGGTTTAGTTCGAGAAAAACAGCATAGTCATCCAAGTTGGGATGCGGGTGTTCGCGATAATAGTTATTGATGCGTATGAGTAGTTTACTATCCTTAAAATAATTGGGAATGTGCTCCGGCTTTTGCTTCAGGGCACACCAACGAACATCGTCACTTTTATCCATCAGGTAATGATCAATAAAATAACCACGTTTCGCCAAGTCCATTCGAATACCAACGTCTCCGCTATCTTTCCATTTTTCGTAGTACTCAGTTTTTAGGCCAAAACGAATGAGCGCTCTGTGATATTGCGGTACTTGTGATTCTGCCATTTCATCGAGCAGCAATCCGTGATACACAAGGGCATCCGTCGCGTTTTTTGGCAATCCAATGTTCTCAATATCTGAAAAGTCGATCATCCCCACTTTGACATCTGCCAGGAAGGTGTCCATCGCGTCGTGTTCATGCCTACGCAAACCGTCGTATAGGGTGTTTAATTCTTTCGGGTCCATGCTTGTGACGACCTCCTTTCTATGTTAATATGTCAGGAACTGTCGGTTCGTACATTTGTTGTGTACAACCGGCTCGTACATATATAAATATGTACTAGTCGGTTTTTTCTCGTAGTTGCTCAACAAGTTTATTGTATACAAATTGGTTTCCACCAAAAACTTTATTTTCTTGGTGCAACAATCGCTGATATTCTGCGTCATCTTTTTCGAAATATTTTGCGATAAAAAGGGCCACAGCATGGCTCCGAGACACACCTGCCTGACAATGAACGATGATGTCCTTGAAATCTTGCGCCTCATAATGACGCCTTAAAAAGTTGATAATCACTTTAGCGTCATACGCACTAAAGGCAAACGGCATCTGTGGGTTGTCGGGGATTGCACCGGGATCAACGTCGTCAAAGTACAAAAACACGCAATCCACATAGCGGTTTCGTGTGATATGATTGGTGCGTTGTTTGAATGGTAGTTCTTGCAGAGCCCCGTCCTGAATGGAAATGAGAAGTGTTGATTTTTCAGGTCGATATTTCGACGCTTTTTGCTTCGACAATGATTGGATGGTCATGTTCAAGCTCCCTTCTTTATTTCGTGCGTCACCAGTCCTTGTTCTTGTGTACTTTGTCCATGAAGTCTAATGCACTATCGATGTCATCGCCGGCGTTGAGTGTGCTAAGAACCGTGACAAGCTTTTCAAGGCTCAAACCGTAAGCCCACAAAGGATCAGCCAGCTCGTATAGTTCTTTTCGTGACATGGTTCTCTTTAACAAGGTCGGAGTGCATTGCTCCACCTTTAGTTTGAATTCCAGTTCTTCTAATCGTGACTGATTGTCTAAACTGTTTCGACATGCGTCAATCAAGCCTTCTAGAATATCAGTATCAACGTGAGGCATCCCGTAAATAGCTGCACAGATAATGTCGATATCGCCTCTATGTGTCAAACGCTTACGAACATATTCGAGCCGTTCACGCATGACCGCGAGAAGCACCCATTGGCTATTATCGTTAATGAGTGTGTCAAGCTCGTATCCAGCTCTAGCAAGTTCCAACTTTACATCTTCGCTTCCAGTAACGGCCCATTCAGAATAATGTTGTTTGTTTCTTCCTGCCCGAATATCCTTAATCATGTCTTGTTCTAGCATGTGTTTTTCCCCTTTTATGATGATTTCATGAATGAGAATGGGTGTGGGCAAAGCCCATTTTTAAGCCCAGTGTAGACTGGGCGTAGCTCACCTTGGCGAATTTGAAATCCATCTTCGCGATGCCACATACTGTCAGTCTAAGTATTTGTACATTATTGTGCATAGCGTTCTAACCAAGCCATTGGTGCCATGATTCCGTTATTTTCATCATATTGCATGTTTGTTAAGGCGCTAATGGTCATACGGTCTGCCCAAAGAGGACAACCCATCTTGTACAATTCAGCCCGTGTCATCGTCTTTTCCAGCGCGTTGGGTGCATGTCGCATGGCCTCAAGCTTCCATCGAACGGCTTTTGCCACAGGTGAATTTTTATCTTTCCAGTATTTGACTTGACAGGTAAGTATATCCTCATCTATATACTCGTCATTGATCAGTACCATCATAATGTCGGTTTGTAACTTTGGGTCGTTCATGTATTTTCGAATCATTTCGGGATGCTGTCTCAAGACCATACGACGGATTTCATAGTCCTTATCAAAGATAAGGATGTCAAGTTCGTACCCGTTTATAACTAGCGCTTTCTTTACATCATTTGACGCATCTTCGGCCCAATCGCCATACACCTCGTTGTGTTGACCATGCTTGATGCAGTCAATCATCTCTAGGTCAGTTAAACCATTGCTATTTTTTCGCATGTTCTCTCCGTTAACTTAAGTCATTCAATAGTTGGTTGTAATAGTGATACGCTAAGTATATTTGTTGGATGTTATGTTTTGTTGTTGCGTTCCGCGGTTGTAAGCTTCCTCAAAGTCCATACCGTAGTTCAAGTATATTAGTACGTTATCAACTTCCTGCACGCGAAGCTTTTTCGCCCACAGATGACTGCCCATCTTGTACAACTCGACAGGTGTCATTGTTGTTTGGATTAATGACGGCACCTCTTCGAGAGCCGCTTTTTTTGTTTTTAATGTACTAACAATACTATGGCCTATATCACTATCGTAGCCTTTTTGGTTAGTCCAATAGTCAATTTGGTACTCAAGAACTCTATGGTCAATATACGTTAGGTTTAGCATATTTCGATACATTTGTTCCATATTTGGTTCGCGGTTGAGATAGTCAAGCGCTTTTTCCGGATATTGCATCATAGCGGTATCCCGAATAACTTCATTCTTATCGTGAACAAGAGTGTCCAATTCGTATCCTTTACGTGCGAGTTTATATCGAACGCTCCATGTTCCGGATGTGGCCCACTCGTGATACAGTTCTTGGTGCCGCCCTGTTTCGATGTGGTCGAAGATCTCTTGTTCTTGCATGACGTCACTGTCCTTTCTTAGTTTGGATATAGGTATTGATAGAGCTCGCCTTTTTCTTTGTTTTCATTTTGAAGGAAATCCTTGAATTCCTCGTGAGTCATTTGACGAAACTGTTCGAGGTTGTTGACGAGTAAAGCGATGAGGCGTCCGTGGGACATTTCCTCGTCTGTATTTGTGAAATGGACTGAAATGATTCTATTCGGGGTCAAAAAGTCGACCTCTGACAAATAGGTTAGCCCATAGTCACAAGTGTCACACATTCTACTTTCGGAGTCATAGATCATAATGTCAATGATGCTGTCATCCTTCAGTTGGATGAGGCTGTCGGGTAAATTCCAAGTCATGTTCTTTTCCTTTCTAATACGGACGGGTTTCACCTAATAATTCGACTAGTGTGCGATATTCGGATTCGCTGATGGTATAGGTGTGTCCGTCTGTGCAGTGAATCCAACCGCTGATTGTCTCGCCATTGTCATACGGCTCGACCATCACGATAAGGTCCATGTTCTTTCCTTTCTAATCGTTTTTATGCCAAATTTCTGTTGTGAGTTTATTGTCATTCGTTGTTTTATTGACAAGCACATAACCGCGTTCTTTCAGTAACGTTTGGTAGTTTTGGTATACGATCATTCCGATAGGATGTTCGGTTTCTTCTGATGTGAGCTTTCGAAGCGATTCGCAATACCGTTCGTTATGTTCGTGATAGGCTTGTTGCAACTTTTCGTGCTTTGCTTGATATTCTTTAGAGAACCGTTGTGGTTGTGAACTATAACGTTGTAACATATCAAGTTCTTCCTGTATTTGTTCCATCTGTTGTAATTCGGTTTCAATTTCCTTGTGGAATTTTTGTAGGTTCTCATCATATTCACGACGCCATTTCAGCCCTAGTTCATTGGCTTCATTTTTGAATAGTTCGTCATCAGTATTAAATTTTGTGAATTGAATTGAAATCGGACCATATACAATAGGTTCTCGATGTTCTAATGTGACTTGTGTCATGTTTAGTTCCTTTCTAATCCTTGTGCCAGATTTCAGTTGTGGTGTATCGGTCATCAGTTGTTTTGCTGACAAGGACGTAACCTTGTTCTTTGAGTAGGGTTTTTAGATCGTAATATTCATGGAACGGATCGAAGGTTCGTTCTTCAAGTCGTTCGGCTTCTTTCAGTAGTTTGTTATTTCGAATTTGGCAGTCTTGAACCTGTTTTTGTAAACGGTCTCGTTTGGTTCTATACGTCTTAGAAAATCGTTTTAGAATTGGAGTATCATGTCTGAGGTTGTTGAGTTCGTTTTTGAGTTGCAAGATAGTGCCAAATAGTTGACCACGTTCATCAATGATTTGATTTTTAGCTTCTTCTTGCTTTGAATTGCGCTGATGCCGTTTTTCATGAGCTTCGGTTTCGAATTGTGTATCATTTGTATCAAATTTGGTATAGGTGCATCCAATCACCCCATATGGGAGGGATTGTCGATGCTCTAAGGTGACATACTTCATTGGTTTTCCTCTTTCTAATAACTATGATATCCTGATGCGTCCAAATATCCTTGTTTGATTTCGTAGCCTTTTTCATCAAGCATGAGAACGTTAATACGTTCATTGTTGGAACCTGATTTTGATCCGCCATCGATGAAGTAACGGGTTACGTAATTGTGTTCAAAGTCATGAGGCATATCTGTCAATGGGACATTTTTCTGATTTCCATTAATAAAACTTGTAGGTGTATGTCCCGAAACGATGGTTTTTCTACGGAAATCGGGATGCAATTCTACATGGTGTAACAATGAAAAAGCACCTTCGATATAAGGGTCACGTGTCCAAAGCATAGTTTCTTCATCTTGTTCTTCGAGTGACAAGTCTAAATCGAAACCTGCGTGAACCATAATGTTTTTACCGTCCTCCAAATAGTAGGGCAAATCACGCAACCATTCAAGTTCGTCATAATAGTGATATAAGAGTTGTTCGCGCAAGTCTGATGGTGAACGGAATGTGAGTCCTAAATTTGCAAGCGTGTCATCGCGACCGTTCAATCCCCATACAGTTTCGTTAAATGGTCGAAAAGTAGCATCTAAGATAAAACGGTCATGGTTACCAAGGATGGCTTTTGCTTTACCACTATCGCAAAGGCTTTTCACATAGCGAAGTGTGTTGATAACGGCATCTGGTTCTAAATTAACGCCGTCGATATAGTCCCCGCCGAAACGAATTTCGCAATCAGGGTCTTGCATTTCAGGAAGCGAATCAAGATGCTTTAGTGCTTCGAAATTTGAGTGGATATCTGATAAATATAAAAATGCTTTCACGGCGGGGTTCCTTTCTAATTTTTCATATGTTGAGTTTTCGCCTCAATGATTTCGTGAATCATTTCCTTCACAATTGGCGCAAGTTCGTCGGTTTTGTTGATAGTTCTTTGTGTTTCGTAATGAATGGTGATTTCATCCGTAACTTCTTCAGATAAGCCGTCATTCCATGTGTAATAGGTCATCGTGACATTCTTGTGGGTGTGTTGGATACGATGGGGTGTTTGCTCATAGCTTGCAATAATCGTTAGGTACTTTGGGTCTTTGTTGATTCTGAAGTCAATCGTCATTTCCGAATTGACGTTGACCGTAAACAACATGAACTTGTCTAGATCTATTTTATCAATTAATGCCTTTTTAATTTCTAAATCTAAATTATTCGACATCCGCTTCCCGTCCTTTCTGTTTAGTTGCCAAGCATGATATCTATCATTTTCGCAGTTTCTCCCTTAGATTTTGTCGATTTAATGATTATGCCAGAAAATGGCCAGTCGACGGATTTAATCCACAATGGTGAACCTTGTAAATAGAGTTGACTTGGCGTCATGGTCTTTTCAATGGTTGTTGGAACCGTTGTTTCGGCTTGATAGATGAGCTTGATTGCTTTATACTGTGTTTTGTTGAAGATGCTTAAATGGGCATTTAACTGTTCCGGGTCTAAACTGATAAACCATTCGTAGACGGATAGAATGTCAGGTGTTTTTGGTTGCTTGCGGTCGGTAAGTTCGTTTGCAATTTGCTCCCACAACACACGTGTACCGTTAAAACACTTTGGCGCATAGCGAATATCTGAACTAATGACATGTTCCCGAACACATGTCATCGGATCATTACACAGAATGTCGTGGCAATATCCATATGCCGCTAATGCATATTTAATGTGCAAGTCATTGTTACTCTGTGTTTTCTTTCTCGCATATTCTTCGTATAGTTCTTGATGCTCACCGTTCTGAATCATTTCGGTGGTCAATTTAACCATTTTGTTTTCCCTCTCTATCCAAATATCCGTTCGTGTGCATCCCAATAGGTTTTTACGTGCATCAGGTCGTCAAAATTGTCATAGAATAATTCGCATTTGTCCGTACCTTCCACACGTCTATAAGTATCCTGGACTCGTTTAATCATTCCAAATGTCATGCCAATCATCCACCGTGGATTTCCCATCCTAAATAGTTGGGCGGGGCTCATGGTTGCCTCAAACGGCGTTAGTTCAATGTTTAATGCTAGTGCATACTCACAAATGGTGTCATAGTATCGAGTATGATAACAGGTATCTATTGGGTTATTCACAAATTGTTGGATGACTTCAGGTTCACGTTTTTCGATGACCCGGTCATAAATATGATGCCAATTCCCTTCACTGAGTAATGTGGTCACCATTTCAGGATGTTGGTCAATGACGGCCATTCGCACTACTGAACTCGGATCATAAATAAAACGCTCCGGATAATAGCCTTTTGATGCCAAGGCTTTTCGAACTCTAGTACTCGAATGAAAGCACCAGTCATCGTAGTGGTCTTCCGCGTATCCATTCTCAATCAAAGTGACCAATACGTCCGACTCGAGTGTTCCGGCCAAAGCTTCCACGTCGCGACCCATGCGGGCAAGAAAGACGCGTCGTTCACTGGTTTCGTCAGTTAACACATCGTTGATGTCATAGTTGCCTTCACGCAATTCTTGTTCCAAACTTTTCATGTTTTTTCTCCTTTGGTGCCCACAACTGTGAGCAATTTTTAATCAAACAGTCTCAATATTTCCCAATTGATTTGTTTGCCGTCGTATAAATAATCATAGATGTCGTTGAGTTCATCAAGACGCCCTCTTTCAGACAAGGTTTCACGATATTCGTGAAGGACATTTGCCAAACTATAAGGCAAGCCCAGCACCCAATGTGGGTCATTTAGCATAAACAATTGTTTTGAGGTCATGGTGGACCGTATGGTGTCAAGTTCCGTTTGATACGCTGTTGCATAAACTGTGAGTACATCCTTTTTTCCAATGCCAAACGGGGACTCGAGTTCGACAAAGGGGATAACGAGTTCTGGTGTCGGATTTTTGCGGATAAGGGTTTTGACGTAAATCCAGTCGCCCCAATTGTTCTGGGACAGTAGTTCTCTGATATACTCTGGATGCTGATTGAAGGCGGCATGCCGTACACTTTCATTCTTATCTACAATGAAGACTTCGGGATAATATCCGCGTCTAGCGAGGGCCCGTCTAACGTCCCCATTTTCATGGCTTTTCCACTTGTCATAATAATTTTCGGCATATCCATGTTCAATTAAAGCGACAAGAACGCGTGGTTCATTTCGCTCAGCGAGCATGTCAACATGCCGACCATGCCGAGCTAACTCAACTCGTAACTTGGCATTTCGCAAATTCATACATTTTTCGAGGTCATAATCACCTCGTTCAATGTCACTTTTGATTTTTTCGATTTCTTTGGTTCCGATTTGAGTCATTTTTTCTCCTTATAGAAAAGAGCCACCATAAGGTGGCTCTTGTTATTATTCATTATTTAAGTCGACTGATGGGACCGTTGTCTTGGCTTTTTCGTCAGCTTTGACGAGGTCAACCTTTTCAAATCCGAACATTCCAGCAATCATGTTAGTTGGGAAACGACGGATCTTGTTGTTGTATTTGGTGGCAACTTCGTTGTAGTCGTTACGGGCTACGAAAATGCGGTTTTCAGTACCTTCGAGCTCAGTGATCAAGTTTTGTACTTGGGTATCCGCTTTTAGTTGTGGATAGTTTTCCTGTACAACAAGTAAGCGTGAAATAGCTGAGTCGAGTTCACCTTGAGCTTGTTCTTTTTCAGCTTTGGTTGAAGTGTTTGATCCAATTTTAGCACGAGCATCTGCAATGTGTTCGAAGATATCGCTTTCATGCTTCATGTATCCCTTGACGCTGTTGACCACATTAGGAATAAGGTCATAGCGTCGTTGAAGAGTAGTTTCGATTTTTGATTGTGCCTGCTCTACCTTGGTTTGAGCACCAACGAGGCTATTGTAAGAGCCTCCGATGATAAGGGCAATAAGTACGAAGAATCCTACGATTCCGCCGATAATTGAGTAAGTTTTGTTCATGATAGTTTACCTTTCTTTTTTATGCAAATGAGCTGAGTTGTTTACCAACCGCTTGAAGCGCCGCCTCCGGAGAAGCCACCGCCTGAGAAGCCTCCGCCCCCTCCAGATGAACTGCTAGATCCGCTTGAGAAGCCGATAAATGAACCACCGCCGCCGATATCTCCGCCGATGCTAACAATGACGAAGAAAACGAAGCCAATGAAGAGGATAAGGATGACGATGTTTTTTACGTCATCTGAACTTTTGTTTGATTTGACTTTCTTTCCATTATTGACATCTGTGATACTTTTTACGGCATCAAGGACGGCACCGTCGTAATCCTTACTCCGCAATTTTGGCTTCATGCTATCCAAAATAGCTTTGCTCTGGATGTCGGTTAAGCGTGTCGCGAGGTTATCCGACACTTCAAGTCGTGATTTCTTGTCGTTGATGGCTAAGAATAAGAGTACACCGTTGTTGGTGTCTTTGTCACCGATTTTCCATTTACGGGCAATTTCGAGTGACATTTCTTCGACGTCTTTACCATTTAGGTCACCCACGATATAGACGCCAATTTTTAATTTCTTGTCGGTATTATCTGACGTTTCGTTCATTTTGTCAATAGTTTTAATCGTTTCTTTTGACAAAACTTTTGCTTGGTCATAAACAGCCGAGTTTTCAGGTTTATCCGCAATTTTGGTTTCAGAGCAAGCGGCGAGAGCGAAGAAACTGCAGACTAAGGTTACTGCAAGTAGTAACCGTTTCTTTAGTTTGGTCATAGCTTTCCTTTCTAAATGGTTTTAATAAGTGCCTCACAAACTAACGTTTTAAGATAGTTTTAACAGAATTTCTTGAAAAATGTTTGGATGTTCTTTTGCAAGTGTTTCCATAATGGTTTGTTGCGCGGTTTTGTAAACCTTAAACCGCTCAATATCACGTTCGGTCAGCACTGGAAGCGTTCCTTGGTCCAAGTTGTCCGTTAGGTCAGCCAGTTTAACCATCATAGCATCAACATTTTGACAAATACGGTTGATGTAGTCCTCATAGCTCGTCCGCTCTTTATCATGTGTCAAGAAGTCCAAAATGGTCAGTACGGATTCATCGATCCCTTGCTGTCGCAAGAAATCTGCGTCAAACGGTGTGTCCTCAATGGTGTCATGAAGAATGGCGGCCGCTTTTTGTGTTTTGGTACGCACATAGGTCGCGTTGTTGGCCACTCGCAAGACATGAAAGATATACGGGTCACCATTACGCCTTTGGACGTTTTTGTGGGCCATGGTTGCGATTTCCAAGGACAACTGTAGTTGTTTGTTGTTAGTCATGGTTTTGTCCCTTTCTTGAGGTTCTTATGAATATGATATCACAACCGATATCAAAATGCAAGTTTTCTTTCGAAAAACAGGAAAAGAAAAAAGGGACTAGAAGTCCCTTTAAATTAAGATACATCAGCAAGGCGAGTCATACGTTCCATAAAATCAGCGAATGGTTTGTTGTAAACCCCGTCACCGTTATAGAACATGTTTGCGATACAATCGCTCACGATGCCGTTTGCATCAGTTTTAAGGAAGTTGTGAGTAATGTGATGAGCCACTTTTACTTTAGCGTCATCTGATTTCATTGTTTCCCAGAAAGCAATAAAGTTTGCAACGTCTTGAGGGGTAAATTGAAGGTCTTGTTCCTTCATTTCAGCCATCCATGAATCAATGGTGACGATTTGTTTTTGCAATTCACTGTTAGCAAATTGTTTCACCAATTTTTTATCAGCAGGTTTTCCGGTTGTCACTTTTGAAAGTGGAATCGTTTCAAGAGCGTCCCACATCATAGTTGCAAAAGCAGGACCAGCGTCGTAACCAATTTGGTCACTAATAATGCTTGCAACAAAGGCGCGGTCACTGTCAAACAAGCCAGCGGCTTCAGCGTCTTTAAGCATATCAGACAATTGATACCAACCTTTTGGTGTACGCATACGAACGTCATCAACTGGGTGACCATAGAAGTAACCAATGTTTTTAGCGTCTTCAAGGAATTGAATGACAAATGGGTGAACATCATTATTTTTAGCCCATTCCAACCAATCAAGGCGGTCTTCCTTCATGTAAATGAAGTTGAAACGAGTCAAGTGAGCAGGGTCCATTTCCGTTGCAATGTAATCGGTATCTTCATACCCTTTCATGGTGCTTGATGGGTTCATAGCAGCAATGAAGCGAACGTTGTTACCGAATTTTTGACCTTGAATTTGAAGCTCAGTGAGGACTGTCATCCATTCAGAAATAACCGGAATTTGTGCACGAGCAATTTCATCACACATGATGATATATTCCTTATCAGGGTTGTCGATAATTTCTTGGAATTTGTGGTGCAAAGCATATTTGACCAAAGTTTTGGATTCTTCAGACTCATCATCCAATTGTGATTCGATTGTTTGACCTGAAAGAGCTTTCACAATCATATCAACAAAGGTTTTGAGCATCCCTTTCATGTCCCCATTTTGTGGAACTGGGAGGGCATTATCCCCTTGGTTTTGTTGGGACATGTTGAAGTAAATGAGTTCGCGACCGAGGTCTGCTGCGACTTGGTTTGCGATCGCTGTTTTACCAATCCCTGTTGGACCAACCAAACACGGTACAATTTGTTGGTTGCGTCCTGTCATGTGAAATTTAAGTTTTTTGATAGCCATTGAGTTGTTATCCATGTTTGAGTTCTCCATTTCAGTTTTTTTTGTTTTTCAAGAAAAAATAGGGGTCTGGGGCGAAGCCCCATTCAAAAGAGGTCCAAGTATTTGGACCTCTTATTCGTGTGATTTAATTCGAATGATTTTGTTACGGTTGTCACGAACAGACAGTTCGTTGTTGTCGGTCACCAACCAAGTGTAGTTTTTATAACCGTGGCAGTTAATAGATGATTCGCCACCACCGTCTGTAAAAATGAAAATTTGTGTTTCGCGAGGGAATTTATTTTCTTTGACATAGTCAAAGACCGATTGGAAGGTGGTTCCTCCACAACCATAACGTGTAAAATCAACCTTGCGTGCATTGGTTCCGTCTAATTCTTGAACGTGAGCCACGTCAGAGTCAAATTGAATATGCGTCACTGGAATGTGAAGTTTTTTGATGATTTGCACCAATTCGTTCATAAAGACATTGGCTTCTTCACGGGATACAGAGCCTGAAATATCGTGTGCAAAAACAATTGGCATCACTTGATCAGACAAGGTCCCTTGTTTGTGAAGGGCCATAGGATCGCGCCGATACAAGCGGTTTGGTGACAAACGAGTCCCAGTAATGTGGCGACCCATACGTTTTTGCACTTCATTTTGCCACTTAACTTGTGGTGGACGATTGAGGTCGTCAATTGCACTTTCAATATGAGATGGCAAGGTTCCACGACCTTTTGCCTCTTGAGCGGCTTGCCCAATGACGGCACGAATGGTCACTTCGGCAGGAACATAGTTTCCGTTTTTCCCTACCTCAGCGTCCTTCCAGAATTCAGAAGAACACATCCCAGAAGGGTGTTGGTGATTTTGACCGTCACCACCGTTTCCTTGTTGTTGGTCACGAAGGCGTTCACGGTCTTCGGGTGACATTTTGTTGGCTAAGAGGTCATAATAATAGAGGGATCCAGCTTTTGCTTTCACATCCGCCTCGTCCATGTGGCACATTTCAGCAATATATTCACGAGAAATCCAATTTTTGTGAGGATGTTCCAAGTGTTGGTTGATTTCACAGTCAGCGGCCAAGTTTGACAAATCATTTTCAAGTTTGGCATGCACATTTAAGTGGTCAAAGAGAAGGTGATAGCCTTCATGACGCAAGCCTTCCAGCATCGTTTCAACCGTGTAATCTGGTCGGATTTCGTTCGGATTAAACAAGAGGGTCAGTTGATTGTTACGGTAGGTAACGGCGTACATGGCACCCAATTCCATATCCACTTTTTTATCCAGAAAGTTAAAGGTGAAACCCCAGAAGTTATCGTCTGGTCGTTGCGGAATGGTGCTGTTAGGGCCAACCCCTGCAGATTGGCGAGTTAAAATGTTGACCAAATGCTCAACAAATTGTTTTGCTTGGTCAAAGTTTCCTTGTTTTAAGAGTTCAAGTTCGTTTGTAATTTGTGAGTCCATTTGGTCCTCTCCTTTGTAGTTTTTAGTTTTCAGAAAAAAATAGGGGTTTGGGGCAAAGCCCCATTTAAGGGTCTTTGCGTATGCAAAGACCCTATTTGTTGAGTTCAGCTATAATTTCACCGTTGCCCAATTCATACAATGTTCGTATCACTAATCTCTCCATGCCTGGCGCAAACGTACGTTCTTCGTCGGCAACAGCAAACAAAGTTTCCAGATAGTTTCGATATCCTTGTTGTTTGAGTTCTTGGTCGGCTGACCAAATGTTGAGGATCATGTGTGGTGAATATGCTTTTGCCCACAAGACATTGCCTGAGCTATATAGCTGAGATGTGGTCATCGTCGCTTCCATCGTGGTCGGTGACTTCACCAGCGCACCATATTTAATAAGAAGGCTCATGTCTATCTTATTGTATTTTGGTCCCCTGATTGCATCCACATATGCTTTTAACAGGTCTAGTTCAGGTGATGCTTGACGCATGAGATCTGCTAGCGCGTATTCTCGAATATTTTCGTTGTCTGTACAGGCCTGTATGACTTTTTGTTCCATGTCATAACCTTTCGTATTTTTGTTGAAACAGTTCCGCTTGAAGTAACATAAGGGCAACAAAAATCCGTTCACATGGAACATCATTTAAACTATAGGTGCTACCTTCTACTTCCTCAAAGCTGTATTCCCCCGGTTGGCCGGGGTGTCCAATACCTGTTGCTATAATGGCTCCAATTTGCGCCATGGTGAGTGGCTCATTCGAATCATCGGTCCGATAGAAGGTCGCGTGGGCGTATTCGGGTCCCATGTAGCTTTCTAAATCGATACGACCATATGGCGTTTGGCACCGCCCGAATGTATACAATGTTGACATATTCGGTTCCTTTCTAATCAGTGAAGAAATACAAAGTTTCATCATCGTCGATAGTTTCCAGATATTCCATAATGTCGTCCCACTTATTGAGCAAGGCATCATCTGTTTCTTTGACAAGGATGCGTTCGAGTTCGGCTTTTGTTGATACATTCACTGTGTAGTCGCCTTCACGACTAAATTCATCCTTGTATTCACGCATGTGATAGAGTACGTCGTAGAGGCGACTAGTGTTTCCTGAGAAATTCGTGTACACGGAAACCGCCTTTTCCCATCGGTTTTCGTATTCGCTATAGGTTTCTGAAGGTTCCCAGTCCTTTAGAAAGTTCTTATAATTTGTTTCTGTTACGATTTCAAGTGTGATACTCATGGTGATTTCCCTTTCGTGATTGTATTTTCAGGAAAAAATAGGGGTCTGGGGCAAAGCTCCATTATTAAGCGTCGCGTAGGCGACGCCGCCACTAGTGGATATCCGGACGCACCTGTTCTTTAATGGTTTGAATGGCATCCGCGCACAATTCCAGATAATAATGGTAGGCATCATTTTGGTATTCGGTGGCAATAGCAAATAATATATCGGCATAAGCACTTTTAGTGGTGTATCCTGAGCGCTGTAATGCGCTAACAATATCGTGAACGGATGCAATTGCTTCGGGGTCGTAGCCTCGTGCCCAGGCTGGATGGTTCACGGTGAACAACTGGGCCGCTGTCATGGTTTTGGTGAATGCGTCAAGCTCTACAACGTCAGATAAATACTTGGTCAGCAAGGCTTTTGCCTTAACGTCTTTCGGTTCATCCGTATGTAGGTGAGCTGCATCCACATACGCTTTGAGATGTTTCACATCGGGTGATGCTTGGTCATACAAGTAGTCGCGTGCAAAACGCAATTCATCGTCCGTTGGATTTGCTAACAATTCGACCATCAGCTCTGGTTGTTTGCTAATGGCCAGATATTTCACGTCATCACTTTTGTCATGAATGTAGTGGTCAAGAAAATAGCCATTGGTGGCTAAACTAAAGCGCACGTTTTCATTCGGATGATCTTTCCATTCCTCGTAGTGGTCACAGGTTTGTCTATATCCAATAAGGTCGAGTATGAGCTGGTCGCTACCGACTTCTTCTACTATTTCGCTGAGTGTACGACCTTTAGTGCTATTTGGGTCAGTGTACTGATGGATAATACGCAATTCAGCCTTAAAGGGTCTGCGTGAGTTAAACGTTTCCTGTGTCATATCGCACAGCATCCTTTCTTTGCCCATCCAGGTGGTAGTCATTGGTGCTATATATGTAGTGCAGTCGCAAATGCTCTGCGGTGAGGTCACGCGCCCATGCCGGATGTCCAATTTCCTTTAATTGTTCTGCGCTCATGGTTTTTTCGAGTGCTGTTAACGGTGCGGTCATGGCATCGTATTTTGCCTGCCAGGCTTTTCGCATAGCTGGTTCAGGGTTCGTGGTTTTTAATATTTTTAGAATTTCATCCGGGTCGGGATTTTTGCTATACCTGAGGTTTTGTTTCATGTTCATGAGTTTTCCTTTTAGTTAGTAGTGCCACAACTTGACGCCCAGTTTTTCCATACAATATTTTAGGATAGTATACTTGGATATGAGGCCGGAGCTGATTGCTTCTAGTATCACTTCCATATTGACCGGTTGGTTATTGGTTTGAAATCCGTCGATTGTATCATGTACGAGTTTAATGCCGTTGGCTGTTAATCCTCGTGCCCAGGCTGAGTTTCCAAGGTCATAGAGTTGAGTAGGTGACATGGTGGTCTCAAAGGTTGTCACGTTCGCTTCCATGGCCTTTAATTTTTTGTACAGAGGTTGGAAATCACTTGTTGGGATGATTTTGAGATAGGCCCGCAAGACATCAAGGTTGGGCTCGACGTCGTGCATTAATAGGTCATGGACGGTTTTGTCATTCCGTCTCATGATGTCTGGGTCGAGTGCCCGTGTGATGTCCATTTCTAAAATTTTTCGCCGTGCTTCTCGGTGTCGTGAATGGATGATGATGTCATGACAATAGCCGTTCTCGGCCATTTTGTATTGAATTTTCGGGTCATAGTCCGGGCTTTTGTCATCGTCGGTGGCCCAACCTTCGTACATGTCAGTGCATAATCCATAATAAATCAGGAGGCATTTCTTTTCGTATCGTGTGATGTTTGTTGAGGCATTCAGGTCACCTTTGACGCCACGAAGGTCGCCCGAAAGCACTTTTTCCTCAAATAGTTCTACTGGTAGTGGCATAGGTTATCCTTTCTAATCGCAATCCCGGCAGTAAGTGTGTCCGTCGCGACTAGCTAAAGCCCCACACATACATTCTTCGAGCTCATGATTGTCGGCAAGTTCGCGGCAGTCCTTACACAATTCCAAGTCACCAAATTGTTCCGTGTCGTGGATACGCAATCCGTGAAGCCATTCTTCGCAATACTCGCACTGTCCAAAAAATTCTTCAGTCATCGTTTTTCCCCTTTTTGTCGTATAATTTTTGTTTTCAGGATGAAATTGGGGTATGGGGCGAAGCCCCATTTAAAGAACCTTTGCGTAGGCAAAGGTTCGGAAAACCCGAACAAAGGAGGTCGTCAAAAAGCTCGAAAGTTTGTGAATTGGACGAATTTGGACGCAAATTTGGATTTTTTGAAAGCGTTCTCAAAACCCGGTGTGAAGGGATTTTGGATTGTTTGAACATCAAAGCATCGATTTCACAAAAAAAAATTTTTCTGACCACTCATCAAAATTTTTCTAACTTTTTTTTCAAAAAATTAAGAGTTAGAGGTAAAAGTCAGTCATACCAGCGCTTGTAAGCGCTAACAAGTTCTCCAAATTTCAATCCAAATTTCTCCAAATTCGTCCAAATGTCCCTAAAACGGCCAAAATCTACGAATTAAATCGTATTTTTCACAACTTTTGGGTCATTGTTCGGGACGTCCCGAACGTTTTTCCAATCCAAGTGTAAAATCAGCTTGTTTCGAGTAGAACGTTCGGAAATAGACAATCAATGTCTCGATGTCCAATTAAGAAATGCACAAAAAAATAGCCACAAATGTGGCTTGTTTGTTTATTGTACCAATTCATTTTCAGACGTTGGCAAATCTTGGGGTTGAAGAAGGCTCGATAGACCTAACTCACTGAAATCCGTTTTCACCTCTACTGGGTCCACCGCTTCCAGTCCATGTGTCTCTTCATACCAGGTCACAAACTGAGGAAGAAGATCCTGATCCATCTGGTTGACCTTGAGAACGAAATGACCCAGTTCTGAAATCGCTCCGTGGTCTGTCGCAGCTAATGTTTGAATCCGCGTACGACCAGGGGTAGAAATAGCATCTAGACCACCCGGAATTTCAGTAGTCGCTGTCAAATCGAGTGGAATAGGTTTCAGTAATTCTCGAACATCATCCAGCAACAAATCCACCTGAGGGGAGAGTGGGGCTTTTTCAGCTGATGAGCGCATGGTGATGTGACTTCGTGGGTGATGGGCTTGAATAGTGGCTTCAAGTGACACTTCATGGTGACTCACGATGAAGTCGCCTCGTTCCATAATCTGGTGATCCCCTTTTTGCCAACCAAAGTCAGTTTGTTCGTAGCCTGACTGTTCCAACCGTTCATGGTACTTTTCTTTGTCAGGTAAGTAAATGTACGCATTCTTCCAATCCAAATGGTGAGCAAAACGCTCGGCATCATATCGATAACGTGAATTGAGCCTACGAAAATCATTAGGACCCACATGGTCAAGAAGAGGGACTTGCCAATCTGGTTCCATATGAAGCTTTCGCATGTTGGTCATTTCGACGTAGGAACCGTCTTCTGTTTCTTGAGCGCTTGGTGTGTCTAACAATTGTAATTGGTGAGCTTCATCGGCTTTAGCTCCGTGTTTAGACGTCATCGGTGCTACAAAAATGTCATCGCCATCTGAACCCATGAAAATGACGGGTCGCCGTTTAGCCGTATTCCCGCGAGGATCCGTCACGGCATGAGTAATGACATCATAGACCCGATGCCCATGATAGTAGTCTGAGGTGTTTTCTTCAAACACCAATTTTGCTAATAGTATGTCTCCTTGTTTAAGGTCCTTGATCGCCGTCAAGGGTGCTTTTTGATCCATGCTAATTCCTTTCTAACTAATTTTCTTCACTTTCATTATACCAAAATTGAACAAGGAAAAGGGAAAAAAGAAAAAGACCTTTCGGTCTTTGTTCTTAGAATCCCCAAGCGCTAAGCCCTTGAGCGTTGTAGGCGCGTTCTGCTGCATTGATTTGGTCTTCAACAGTGGCTGTTGAT
>ERZ773061.49-NODE-49-length-49936-cov-5.041860_pt1 | contig 49936 bp, 54 predicted proteins | sample MGYA00580627_ERZ773061 | MGnify/ENA primary metagenome ERZ773061 (study PRJEB29015, sample SAMEA2738119) | human oral metagenome | biome: human oral; feature: human-associated habitat; material: saliva | place: China | collected 2223 ...
CCTTTACAAACAAAAAAGACACGCCGTATGGCCCGCCTCCAAAAATAATTATTAATATAGTCACTCTTAAATCAAACTTCAAAAGCAAACTATAACATGGGAGTATTATAACTTAAAACAGGAAAACAAACAAGTCGTTTTCGCAGATGAGAAATTTATAATCAGACAAACATCTGTACTTAAAAAATACTTGTCTGCGAAAATGAGCAAAATAGAAAATATTCATCTGCGAAAAATGGAGGGTTTATTTACAGTCTATTTGCATTAGCTATATCAATATACCTATTAGCCATTAAATCCTCGCCACGGTCAAATTTCGCAGGAATTTAGGCACAAGAAAAAGGGCTTACTAGCCCCTACCATACCGTTGCAATATCAATTTGTGTTGGATTGTTAGCTGCAAAGCCACCCGTATCACATACTATTCCAGCACCAAGACTGGTCTGCACTTTTGAGCCTCTTGGCCTCTGTCCTAAGTGAGCTGCAACCATCACATAAGGTCCTAAACACTTAACTCCATCCGCTCTTACGTTATATGGGTATTCTGCTTCACTGAATCCCATCCTTCTCATGATTGAAACAACTCCTGACATATTAAGATTGTAATATGTTTCCTTTCCAGATGGCCCTTGCACAGTGCCTCTTGACTTAGACAGCTTACTTCCGCTATATGATGTCTCAATAACCGCCAGCTTCTTTTCTTCTTCTTTCTTCTTGGCAGTTTCTTCTGCCTTCTTATCAGCTTCTGCCTTTTCTTTGACTACTGTGCTTGCCTTCGTCTGGATAACTTCGTGGCAATCATTAGTCGTGACCGCTTTAACAAGATGAACACTTAGCGATATTGGCTTTACCTTAAACGCAGATCGGTTATTAACTTCTTGTGCATTACTTACAACTGTGCCAATCAAGACAAATAGTATAAGCACTTCAATTAATACAATTTTCGAGATATTATTTCTAACCCTTTTCAAGCTACCTCCCTTCTACTTACCAAGCATGTCAGCTATGCCTTTTAGCCCTCTAATTTTCAGAGGCCTGTTTGCGTTAGCGTGCTTTGTAAGCGTATGCATCCTAAGAGATGTTTGAAGAGAGTCTGTACGGAAGTTTTTCGCATTGTTAACAGCAGCCTCATACTTCTCCTCTGGCGTATTTAGTTCCGCATAAGCGGAGATAAGGTCGTCAACAACACCTACACCTTCGACATAGATTAGAACCATCCTAGATGGGAGGAATATTGTTCCATCTTCCAGTTCGCAAAGTTCGTCAATCCATGAATAATACGAATCCTCTCTCAATAGAAGCGGCCGTCCTATTGGTGGTTTGTTTTCAAACTGACCATTTGTATACTTAACCTCTTTCCAGTCAAAATCCATACACTACCTCCTTTCTTATACATAAAATACTTCTTCTTGTATTTACTCTTTTGAGATATTTATAAGACGGTTCTTTCTTACCGCCTTTATCTCTAAGATCAATAATATTATTATCTATATCCATTAATACAAATGAGCCACGACTTCGTCTACCTTTAATAAAACAAAGTTCTTTCAAGTATTCAACTAAATCAAACTTCTTAAAACCAAAAATCTTTCCTGTAGGAATCTTCTTTTCACCACGAATACCTTTACAAAGCTGTCTATCCTGTCTTGCCACACGTCTCTTTTGATATAATACGTCAGACGGTTCAAACTTTACTCCACCACTAGCGATCACGCACGCATCAATGAAATGCTCTTTTGATAAATTAAGATGATTTCTATTTTCCTTAGTAACAAAACCAAAAGTTTCAATGGCATGTGGATAAACCTTGAGTAGCTGACTCCTTATTATACTCATATGAGTTGCATACTTAAGATTTAACTTCTTAAGCTTCACAGTCAAGATAATCAGTCCATCATGAATCGCCTTGTGACACTTTTCACATAATGTAATTAGATTTTTCTCATCATCAGTACCCCCTTTAGAGCGGTAAGTAATATGATGAACCTCAAGTCTTGCATGTTTCTTCCCACAGCATTGACAAGTGTAGTTATCTCTATGAAGAACTGCCTCTCGCCTAGATGCATAGCCATAATTAAAACCCTTTTGATAACCCCAGTGCTTTATTTTTTCATCAATGAGTTCTGGGTTCTTCATAAGAGTTGTATCAAACTGGCTAACTTCAAGGATTATCTTGCTAACTGGTAAGATCTTTTTGCAAAACTCAATTTCATCAATATGTGCTTGTACTTTATGCCTGACACTTGGTGATAATCTATCCTTCTTAGTTAAATTAGCTCTATTTAAAAATCTAGGTTTTCTGTATCTTGTTTTACGATTACGCCTAGATCTTCTTGAAGATCTCCTGCTATCCATTTTAGATTTAATATCAGTTCTAAGCTGAACTTGTGACTGATATAACACTTTGTTATTAGCAACACAAGCAGTACCAACATGCTTTGAGCCTGTGTCTTGTCCTAAGACAACTTCTTGTACAATTTCAGTTTCAGGCTCATATAATAACCGAATTGTAAACGGACAACGCCTTATTACTTTAGCTTGTTTGTTTTTAAGTAATCTACGAACATTGCCGAATCTTCGTGTCGGCATAAGCGGTTGTCCAGTTTTTGAAATTACATATACAAACATTTGATTCGACTCCTTTCTTAGATTAAGTATGTTCTATTCGTTAAGACAGCACATACCAAGCTGTAATGCCTAACCAACTTCTGTTACCAAAGCCAGTGTTGGACTTCTCATCGACAATGATAATTAGTGTTTTGAGATTACTGACACAGAGTTATTTTAGCACTCTCAACTCAACTTAATCAGCAATCACAGAGCCTCAGTCTTGAGCATTTAACCGAGGGTGTGTATGTGTTTCAACTAACTATCGTAGCTCTCATTTCTGAGGCTTAGTCTTGTAAACAATCGTACCTATAAAGGTACTCGGTTTTTAGCCGAGTGCATGTTTACGCGAGTCTTATTAGCAAGCTGCTTTCTTATCTGCTTTTGAATATGTGATGGAAACTTGTCTATCATACTCTTTGGAATGCCCATAATAACTTATGCAATCTCTTTTTCGAGATCCCCAACATATACGCCACGTTTGCTATTCCACATTCCATTAATATAGCCCATATAGCTCCAGTATTGGCCAAGCATATATTTGCACCTATCGTCATAGTATGCCTCTGCACTATCCATATCGTTAAAATACGCAGTAGAAAGTTTTACCTCTCCAAGTTCTTTATAAAGAAACATAACTACCTTAAGGTTGTGATTGCCAGCAATCATCTTCGCCTCTTCAATCTTCTCCTTGGTTGATAAGGCCCCTCTTTTTTCGTTTTCTGCAAAATTAATCATTATTTTCCTCCTTATTACATAGGTCCTGTAGTCTCGTCAAAGGCTACATTTAACACCGAATCCTCATTTGATGAAGCAGCAACACTATTTATAACCTCTAATATATTGTAAATTCCAATCTTCACACCAAGACCAAATATTTCACCAATAACCCCTTCGGAATCTTTAAGCTTTAAATCAGAAACTATTTCGCTAACACATTCCCTTTTTGCAGCCTCAACCATTTCGTTTATGCTGTTTTCTGAAAATTCAAACTGCGGAACAACCATGATTTTTTCAACATCTTTCTTCATCATTTACCTCCTTTACACAAGTAGTCCTTCCAAGTAATGCTCCGCAAGAGCATCTTTTCCCTGAACCAGCGAAGCTCCATATAAACACTTCAAATTCTTCTTCGCAAAACGGGCATTTCACCATCATAGTGCTACGACCATGTTCGCTTGACCCAACACCTAAATTAATTGTTGGCCTAAACTCTTTCGCCATAAATACCACCTTTCACTAGCAATCTTCAAGGCTATTTTCTATTTCCGAAAGATCCCGCTTGTAATCTCTTACAAGTTCTGTCAACAATCTTCTTTCCCCGTCTCTTTCTTCGTCACCTTGAATAGCTTCTAACGCCTCGTGGATCTTATCAATCTCAGATTTGAGGAAATTTATGGAATAATGTTTTAGTTTATCTTCACTAACCATCTTTACCTCCTTATGACAAGTGTTTGCTAAGACCATCAGCGGAAACTACTTTGTCAAGTTCTTCACGGCCTTCTGCCACCGCCATGTTAATCTTATCAAAAGCATCCATGATGCCAATCTGAACACCAGCAAGAAAAGAATTCATTGATACGCTGGCAATAATTTCTGCCTGTTCATCACTAAGCTTGTAATCTTTTGGAAGAGAACTAAACATATAATCATTCAAGTCCTCGTCCTCAATAAACTCTTCCATAAGTGAAACCACCCAATTCCCTAAATCCTCTTCTTCAATGTTAAATGTTGCATCAATCTTTTCGTTTTTCGACATAATTTTCTCCTTTCTATTTTTTGTAGTCGGTCATCTTTAATTCTTCCTGTGTCTGTGAGTATACAGTAAGCATTCTCGACACAGCGTTATATTGCTGTTTTAACATGTTTGCAAAACACTCAATAACTTTCTTTCTTTGTTCCATGATCTCTGCTTCTTCTTTCTTCTCGATATAATAGGGCATATCATCAGCATTTTTTGGCTTGGTTGGAACATTCAGTTTAGCCATTTTAGAATACAACCCAAGCTCTGTTGTCAATGAAACCAGATAAGAATATTCATTGGTTAGCGTGCCGAGAAGCGTTCCAACACGCCCCATATCAGATGCGCTGTTTATTCCTGATGGCACTTCATAGTTAAAGTTCTCTTTCGCCCAATCAAGAAGCTCAAATGGATCTGAATTAATTATATTATTAATGCTTGGTCTAATCATTTTCGCCACCTAAATAATTCTTATAAAAAATACTCATAAAATCTAAATATGGGTATTCCTTCTCGAAAGCTTTCTGGCCAAGCTGTTTTAACTCAAGATCCACTTCTCTATCATTGTGTGGCGTTCTATGCGGACTCATATGTATATGTCTGTCATGACATAGCCACACCCACAATCCATACTTTTCAGATAATTTTCGATCAGCAGTTCCGAAGAATATATGATGCTTATCGAGATTATCTGTCCTGCCCGTCATAAAACACCGCTTTTCACTTTGTATTATTGACTTACTCAAATCATCTTCTCCTTCTTATATATCTGATTGCAAGCACAACCAATGCAACCACTATAGCAATTCTCTCATACGAGATTATCGTGCCAACAATTAACAGCGGCTTAAGAAATACGCTTGGCTTTATGATATATACAGCAAGTGCCAGCATTCCGTAACTTACAATAGCTACAATTACCATTTGTAAAATAAGCCACTTATAGTTTTCTACATGTTTGTTTGCTATTACTCCCCCAAAGAAAACATAGCATATATAGACAAAATATACCGCCATAGCGGAAACCATAATTAACGTAATGTATTCCATTTTTATTTTCTCCTTTCTTTTATTATATCATACTTGGATCAATTTCCCAAGCCTTTGCTAGCCTCGTATTTTTTCACTATGCGCCAAATAGATGTCCTGCTAACACCAGTTCTTTTTGAAATTTCTGCTGTTGTTAAAGTAGTATTCTCATACAAGTCAATGACTTTTCGTTTAGTAAAATCATCTATGCTTGGTCTACCTCTATTTCTCATATCAAACCTCCCTTACATTATTCCCCTGAGATACCTAGAGCCTTCTGTTCTTACCGTCTCACCATATACATTGATAACATCTGGCATCATGAAGTATAAATACTTCTTGGCTCTTGTAACGGCCACATAGAAACATCTTCTCTCTTCGTTATCCTCTGGCGTACCCTCTTCAACATTAGAATGAGGAATGACACCATCTACAACATCTAAAATGATTACAGCCTCATATTCAAGCCCCTTTGCCGAATGGATTGTAGAGATTATCAAATTATCTGTTTGCTCGGACTCATTTTCCTTGCCAAGCACAACCCCATCAAAGAACTCTTGTACTGAGGAATATCCATTTGCAATCATCTTAAACTGTGGAAGAATGTTCTTATCACTATCTAGCTGATCAAGAAGCCCAGCGAGATTAGGTTTAGCCTTTTCTCTAGCAACCTGAATGGAACGCTCTCTCATGCTCATATAAAAACTACAAACATTATCAACTATCTTCGAGAATTCCATCTTAGAATCTTTTAGAGTATTTCCATACTCAATCAGTTTTAGTAGATCATCAGTAAATACTTTCTTCTTACCAGCCTTTGTGTATAACTCACTTTCATCATAACCACCGTTTGAGATCTTTTCCGAAAAGTATGATGCTTTCTTCTTACCAATGTTTGGAACAAGAAGCAGAAGTCTAAACCAAGCAAGTTCATCTCTGCTGTTAAATGAACAACGGAAGAACGCAAGCAAATCCTGAACAATATTTCTATCCATGAATTTAATTCCACCATACTTATCATATCCAATACCATTGACAGTAAGCATTGACTCTAGCATATTAGATGAATACGAATGTCTTTCAAGTACAGCAATATCCTTATATGGAACACCATTTGTATGAAGATGATCGATTATACTAAGTGCATACTCAGCTTCTTCATATTGATTGGCTGGTCTAACAACTGACTTCGTAACTTCAATCGGCCTTTGGGCCTTCATCACCTTTTTAAATCCCTCTGTTGCTTCTAACATCATGTTGTTTGCAATATCAAGAATTGACTGGCCACTTCGATAGTTCTTATCTACCGTAACTCTCTTGCAATTATCGAACTTTTTGTCAAAGTTTAAAATATTTGCAATCTCTGCTCCTCTAAATCCATAGATTGATTGGGAGTCATCACCGACTACGACAATATTATCGTTTTTCTCCCTCAGCTTTAAGATTATCTTCTCCTGTAAGGTATTTGTGTCCTGATATTCGTCAACCATCATGTAGGTAAAGTGATTGGAAATAATATCTCTTACATCTTCACGTTCTGAGATCAGTTTATAAAACTTATAAAGTAGATCGTCAAAATCAAGCATGTTGTTTTCTAGCTTATACCTATAGTATTCATGAGCGAGTTCTTTTACCAGCTTTGGTTGGTAAACACCATTGTCTGCATTACAGTAAGTAGATAACGGCTTCTCTTTGTTTCTTGCTTTAGATATAAGCTCGGCAATTTTTCCGCTTGGAGTAAAGTTCTCTACGCTGTATTTATCACCAGCCTTAGCTTTTACAAGATTAAGTGCTGTAATCACATCATTTGTTGATAGGATTGAAAAGTTAGGAAATATCCCAATAGCCCTTCCGAATTTCCTGAGCATCTTTACACAGAAAGAATGATATGTGCAAGCAACAATTTCGCCAGCCCCATCAACCATCTTAGTTGCTCTTTCTTTCATTTCATCAGCCGCCTTATTTGTAAATGTAAGCAGTAATATTTGCTCTGGGCTAACTCCCTGATCTATAAGATAAGCAACTCTAGTAATTAGCGTGTGAGTTTTCCCTGCACCAGCTCCAGCAATAACAAGAAGTGGGCCATTTTTATGTAACGCCACAGCTCTTTGTTCATCATTTAATTTATCTATGTTGTTCTTTAATTCTTTATTCACTATTAAACTCTCCTTCCGATATTCTCCTTGTGATTTATTATGTGGCTGTTTGATGTAAATCCACATATCGAATCACAGCGTGGTGTCACTCTAAAACCAAAGTCAACACAACCATACAAAGGCTTACTCCAAACTGTAAGAACTTTATCTTTTTCAATATCTCTATTGATAGCAGCATTGTTGATTGCGAGTACAACACCTGTCTTTCGCCATGATTTTATTTCAACACCATAGCGATCATATTCTTCCAAATTTTCTTCTAGGTCATATAAAGCAAATCTGTTTTTGTTGAGTTTATGCCAATAATGCTTCGATTCGAGGCATATCGACGATTCCGCAACAAGGAACAGAGGTCCACAGTAATGTATTTTTGACATAAAAGCTAAATGTTCTGATGATATATATAGCTTATTATTTCCAATATACTTATCTAAAAACATCAAATATTCCTTTAGTGTAGAAATATTAAGCTTCTCAAGCTCATCTTCGGATAGCGGAAGCTTTGATGAAAGCCATAATCCTACAAACGCCCTTTTAATATTGATTGCCGCAGCTATTATGCAAAAGAAGATAGCCCCACCAAGTAAAGCAAAGAGCATATACTTAAATATCCACTTTGGTGTATGAGTTAAAACAAATACTAAGCCCGCTAAGAAAGCAAAAACTAGTACAACTCCAAATATAAGGATTAATATACCTAACGCAGACCATAAGCGATCTGTTAAAAATAATTGTATTAATGGTTTTTTCTTTTCAAACTTCATATTAACAGCATCTCCTTTATTCTTATTATACCATTTTTGAAACAATTTTGAAACACCATTTAGTAAATTTCTTCAAAATTATTAGTTTGTTGTGAGTGTTGATGTATTATCGCAACAGATATGCCTGAAATCGTGCGAAATTTGACCGTAGCAGAGTTTTTATGTGCTTAGTGAGTATTTGTACCATCATAAAGAAAATTTCTGAGAAAACGGTAATATCGCCAGATGATTTTTCGCAGATGAAAATTTTATAAAATGGCGTCATCAGCAAAATACTCATCTGCGAAAATATGAAGGTAAAATAAAAGAGGTAGCACTAAGGCCACCCCATTTACTATTTCAAGAAGCCAACATACTTATCTTGCAGACCTCTATTTTCTATATTCTGAACTGTATCAAGTGCAACTCCGACCATAATGAGTATTGATGTTCCACCAAAGCCCATATTTAGGTTCGTAAACTGTGAAACAATAGTCGGTAGTGTAGCAACTGCCGCTAGGAACAATGCACTTGGGAGACAGAGCCTATTCATAATACCTCTAAGGTAAGACTCGGTCTCCTTTCCCTGCCTAATCCCTGGAATTATACCTCCAGCATTTGCGAGATTCTTTGACACTTCATCTGGCTTAAAGATTACCGCAGTATAGAAGTATGTAAATGCGATAATCAGCACAATATTTAGCAGTCCGTAAACATATACTCCCACGCTTCCAGACGGAGATAGATATTTACTCAGAAATACCGAAACAGCCGAATTTGGTTTAAAGTATGTAAGCGTTAATGGGAACTGTATAAGCGATAGCGAGAAGATGATTGGAATAACTCCCGCAGCATTAAGCTTCATAGGTATATGCGTTGTCTGGCCACCATAAGTCTTTCTGCCGACTACTCTCTTTGCATATTGTACTGGGATCTTTCTAACCCCCTGTTGTACATAATTAATTCCTGCAACGAGTAGGACTACCGCAATCACTATTGCAATCACAGCTATAAACGACAGCTCTCCTTCTCTCATCTTTGACACAATGCTCTGTACGCCAGATGGGAGTCTTTCCACGATACCCGCAAAGATAAGTAGTGACATTCCATTACCAACGCCAAATTCATTAATCTGTTCACCTAGCCACATAAGGAAAGCAGTACCAGCAGTTAATAGCATTACTATCATTATCATACTGATTGCCGACTGATCCACAATGGCTCTCTTGAACATTCCGAAGGACAGCCCAACAGCCTGAATTAATGCAAGCACTACAGTAAGGTATCTAGTGATAGATGCCATCTTTTTTCTTCCTGTATCGCCCTCTTTTGATAGGTTCTCAAAATAAGGAAATGCAATCGTAAGTAGCTGAACAATAATGCTCGCCGTAATATACGGTGTAATACCAAGAGCCAAAACAGTAAAGTTTTTAAATGCTCCACCAGTGAACAGATTGAACAGTTCAAACACCCCCATATTTCCATTAGAAAACATTTGTGTTAACACCGTTTTATTTATGCTTGGCACAGGCAGATTAGATCCTACTGCAAACAAGAGTAGCATGCAAATAGTAAACAGTATTCTTTTTCTTACTTCTTTATTTACCATACATACCTCCCTTACCTAACCAATGCCTTTAAGCCATATAGTAGCCCAGAATCCACAAGGAAAAATCCAAGTGCAAATACTGAACAAGTGATAATAACAATAGCCGTATCTTTAACGATTTTCTTTCTATCAGGAAAGACCGTCTTTCTTACTTCATCTCTTACTTCTTTTAAATACATATTACGCACCCCTTACTAACATAAATACGATAAGTATGATTGCTAAGACTGACGATCCAATCGTAATCTTATTAAGCATATCATCATATCCATGACTCTTCTTTTTACCAAACAGTTGCTCCGCACCCCCAGAAATAACACCAGATAGACCATCTGATTTGCTTTCTTGTAGTAATACACTAATTATTAGAACTGCAGAAACTAGAATTAATATAATCTTTATAATCATATGTTTCACCTCTCCTATATATTATATCATATTCAGACACATTTCCCAATATGTTTTGTAAAGAGAAGCCCCCATTTAGGGGGCTTGTTTACATGCGAGAATTAGTCCTCAATCTGCTTCTTACGCTTCTTTGTAGCTACTAGAGCTGCTCCTGCGCCGAAGAGTCCGAGTGCTGCAAGACCAAGATCGTTTTCGTCACCAGTCTTTACAACCTTACCATGCCTCTTGTTACCACGCTTAGCCTTCTGCTTTTCAGCCTTAACGAACGAATCGTAATCAGCCTTAGCTACTGTGTAGTCAGCAAGAGCCTCTGCATAGCGAGCCTTAGCATTGTCGTAATCAGCCTTAGCCTTATCGAGTTCTGCCTTAGCTGTTTCAAGAGCCTTTGCAGTTTCAGCTTCATGAGCCTTAGCCTCTGCAAGATTCTTCTCAAGCTCTACAAGCTCTGGGAAGTTGTCCTTATAAGTAGCAGGATCATCACGCTTAACCAGCTTAGCCTTTGCAAGCATATCCTCTGCCTTAGCAACATTAGCAACAGCCTCATCATGAGCCTTAGTCTTTGCTTCAACATCTGCCTTAGCTGCATCAAGATTTGTAGTTGCTTCATTGAAAGCTGTAGTCTTGTTCTCTAGCGTTTCTCTTGCAGTAAAGAGTTCAGCGAACTTCTGCATATCTCCAGATAGCTTATCTTCTGCTGTCTTAACCTTATCGGTCTTATCAGCGAGATCTGCTACTGCTGTATCATATGCTGTCTGCTTGTTATCTCTCTCTGCTGTCTTTGCTGTAACATCTTTCTGGGCCTCAATATCTGCTTTGCCAGCCTCAATGCCAGCCTCTAGTGCTGTCTTTGCTCTTTCAATAGCTGCGTTAAGGTTTGCAGTTGCCTCATCAACCTTTTCCTGAGCTTTAGCTGCCTCAGCATTCATTTCCTTGAGTTCAGTCTTTGCTGTCTCAAGAGCCTCTGTAGTAGCATCTACATTAGCCTGAGCAGTTTCAACTTCTCTAGTTGCGTTATCAAGCTCTGTCTTTGCAGTATTCATAGCCTGTTCTGCATCAGCAACCATTGTGGCAACAGTTGGATTTGCTGCTTCGTAATCAGTAACAGCCTTCTGAGCAGCACTTTCTACTGTGATTATAGCGTTTAGCTTAGCAGTAGCCTCATCAAGAGCCTTGTCTGCCTCTGTACGCTTCTGGTTCAGAGTTTCAATCTCCTGCTCCTTATCGGAAACAGCCTTGTTTGCGCTAGCAAGCTGATTATCAGCATTAGTCTTAGCTGCCTCTTTGCTTGCAAGGTCTGCCTTTGCATCTCTCAGCTCTGGTGTCTCATTATTAACGAGATCGTTTAGCTTAGCCTGTGCATCAGCAACAGCCTTCTGCTTAGCTGAAACAAAATCGTTAAGCTGCGTTCTGAACTCATTAGTAGTCATGCCTTCCCTATAAAGAATATCGCTTCTACCAAAATTGATAGTGTGACCACCAAGTTCAGATGTGGAGCAACCAATAACACTTTCAGGCCCGCCAGCAGCTCTGATAATCAGATAGTGACCAACCTCACCAAAATTGGTGTTTCCAGCATCATATTCAGCCTTCTCATCTTCATACCAAGCCTTAACCGCAGATTCAATCGTAGGGAATCCGAATGCCTGACACTCAGAAACGGCATCTGGGCCTCTAAGTCCACGATCTTTTGTAGTCACAAGAGAATGAGCCTCCATATTCATGCAAAGTGCATTTGAAATCATGGAATAGAGCATCATATCTACATTGACCTTAGATGGTGTTTTAGAACCCTTTGGCTGATCGTTTCTAGCGATTCTCTCGTTGACCTGATCAACCATATCCATAGCCTTGAGTAGTGCCTCTGGCGAAGATAGACTCTCAATTCTCTGCTGCCATACAGTCTTTACACTGCCGTCAGCATTCTTCTGAGTATTGTCGTTCTCATCTGTATAAGGCTTATCACCAAGTAGCTTAAAGAAATCCTGAATATCTTTGTCGCTAGTGTTCTTTAGCTTCTGCTCCCACTGTCCCATCTTCCTGTATTTTGCTAGAGAATCGAGAAACTCAATTCCAGACTTGCTTAGGGCAGCCTTCGCAGTTTCAAGTTCTGTCTTTGCATCAGCAACAGACTTATCATACTTAGCCTGAGCTGTCTTTACAGCCTCATTGGCGCTATCAAGTTCTGTCTTTGCAGTATTAACTGCGGCAGTCTTAGTCTCAACGTCATTCTTTAGAGTCTTTAGCTCATCTTCTGCTGTTCTTACTGCGTTATTAGCATCAGTAAGACCCTGAACTTTATTTGCCCTATTAGTATCGGCGCTTGCCCTATCCTGTCTAGCCTGTTCTAGTGCAATCTTTAGATTCTGGTACTCCTGTACGCTTGCTAGAGCAGAGTTATAGTTAGCCTCTGCATTTGCATATGCACCCTGCTTGGTTGTCTGTACGCTCTGCTTGTCTGCAAGAACACCCTTAGCTGCGTTTAGATTATTCTCTGCTGTCTGAACCTTTGTTACAGCCGCCTGATATTCTGGCGAACCATCAGTAAGAGCTGCAAGCTTAGCCTTTGCATCATTTAGTTCGTTCTGCTTGGCATTAACATTAGCTTTAGCCGCCTCAACTTCGGTCTTAGCGACTTCAACAGCGGCTGCTGCATTAGCCCTAGCGCCTGTTGCAACCTCCAAATCTGCCTTAGCCTTGTTAAGATTTGCAGTAGCCTCACTTAGCTTCTGATTTGAAGTTTCCTGCTCTGCCTTAGCTCCCTCTACAGCAGTCTTGTCCTGCTCGATAGTAGCATCAGCATTTGGGTATTTAGCCTCTGCTTCCTTTAGTGCAGCCTCAGCATCTTTCTTCTCTTTGATTGCATTGTCAAGAGCTGTCTGCTTTTCAGCCTGTGTCTTAACAGCCTCATCAAGAGATGTCTTTGCACTAACCTCATTAGCCTTACTCTCTTCGAGCCTTCCAGCATACTTATCTACAACGCCAGAAAATCCGCTTTCAGCATCAGCATCTGCCTTTGCAAGAGCTGTTTTAGCACTTTCGTGATCAGCCTCTGCCTTTGTATGTGCAGAATCAGCGGCATTATACTTCTTCTCGGCCTCGTTCTTCTTGCCCTGCTCGTAGTCACGATTTGCAGTAGCTACATCAAGAGCCTCTTTTGCCTGAGCCTTTGTTTCTGGCTTAACATGAGCCTTCTCCTGTGTAACCTGCTCTGCCTGAATACCTGTGTCAGCAAATACCTGACCGCCCATACCAGCAACAGATCCTGCGATTAGCATAGTGCCTACCGCACCCTTCTTTACTCTTTCTTTGTTCATAATAAATTTTTCCTCTCTTTCTTTTTGTATAAACAATTAATTGGTTCAAATTCCTTCTAAATACATTATAACATACCTATGCATAACAACCAACATCTTTTTGAAACATTTTTGGAATATTTTTGAAACAAATGTTTAAGTCTGTGAACAATTATATCATATTCATTCCCTTATTTAAAGATTATTACATAGATATATCTACAACATATCCAAAGAAATAGAAAAGGCACGCTCGAAAGCATGCCCCAAATCCTTATTGTAATAGCCAACTCTAAAATCCAAACTTTAAAATCAGACTATATACAGCTATAATTCTAATTGAAATATCAGCATTTTACAAGCCCTTAATTTTAGAAATTCTTAAAACCATTCTTTAGGAAGCTCTTAGAACTTCTCCAAAGCATTTTTAGAAAGCCTGTTAATGATACATCATTACTATTTCCAGCATCAATCTTTTTAACTTCTTGATCATTTACTGGCACTAGCTTACAAACAACCACAGCCCTAGCATTTTGAAATTCATATGAGCAAGTGCTAAGTATAACATATTTATCAAAAATACTCATCTGCGAATCTGTGTGTATCTGACTATTACTCGTCACATGGTCTATAAACTCTTGTTTTTCTGCCCCCTCAAGATGTATTGATTGGTATATCTTATCATCTGCGGGAACAGTATTGGCAGCAACTATATCAAGCCTATATTTCTTGTTTGGCGTGTAAATATAAAAACTCTTGTGCTTATCATAAACCTCTTGATTTCTCCAATCAGCAAGCGTTCCAAACATTGAACCATCTTTCATATGATGGCCATAGATAATCGTAACAAAATCAGAAAACGGGTTATTGTCCTTATCAAAGAATAATGTTCCTGAAATGCTATATTTACCGTCATATGATCTATGAAGATATTTGTCGTTATCTTTAGCCTTAGCTACAGCATAATCAATCCTTGTATCTTTACCATAGAGCCATGCAGAAATTTCTGGATTCACTTTCTGGAGTGCGTTAAAGTCAACAGTCTTTTTATCTCTTCCAGCAACCTTGCTTACACCTACTGACTGCTTATATGATTGCCAGTATTCATTAAAGCTCCTTGCAATATTAAATCCTGAAAATAGAATAACTCCGATTAACACCAGAGTTATTGCTTTACTTAATATTTTACTCATTACCTCATAAATCTCCTTATGACGCTATAAGCCTTAAATGTAAGACCAAACATAGCACTAAAAAGACCAAGTCTAAATAGCGAATCTACATATAGCGACATTGCCGACTGTGCGTTCATACCACCGATAGAAAAACTGCCAAGCGGGTGAGATATATCTGTCGGCATACCAGCAGATAATGATAAAGCACCTTTGTTATTAATGATATTAGTAATTACTGGCATTAGTGGCTGAATAAGCCAATTCCAGCATAGCATTGCCTCAAACCCTAAAAGGGCTATAAAAGCATATTTAACAATTTTCTGTTTGTTCATCATAAAACCACCTCCAGATCCCGACATAGGACCACCTAATTCTTCTCTCTCTTCAAAACGCCTTATTTCTTGATCAAACTGATCTCTATTGTGCATAACAGAACCCTCCATAGTTATTTTCCGCTTCGTACCAATCACTAAACTCATTTTTCATATCCATAAGCCTAATCTTTTTGTCAGGCCTAGATAGTGCAGCCTTGTATGACTCTGAATTAGTGATAATTCTTCTTAAATGACTTTCGTCATATTTAGCAAGAGCCTCAATGGTTTCATTTATAGTCATCATTTGCCACTTAGTAAAACTACTTTGGATTGGCGTTAAGACCTTCATGAGTTCTTGCGGGCTTGGAAGCTCTTTTACAACTCTTCTCCTGTCATATCCGAAGAAACCAGATATGCGTTCCGTTTTAACTGAACCGCCCTCCGCATACATATCATCAGGAAACAGTTTAACGCCATTAAGAATTAACGAAGCCCCCTGTGCAAAATAAGTAATTAGTTCAATCTTTCCCACGGTTATCTTATCAAGAAATCCCGCATGATAAAGATGTTTGTCAGCGGTTTGTGCGATAAACAGTGCAACATCTAATGACTTAATCTGACCATCACCTGGAAGTTCGTCCATCAATGTTGACTCTTTGATCGTTGGCATTATTGACATTTATTTCTTCCCCTTTCTATATAACTTTGCAGCTTTGATAACATATATTAGGCCAAGCACGATTGCTAGTAACGCAAACATGATATAGCTTCGTCTGAGAGATGATGCAAGACAGAACACGCCTGTTAGTATAAACAATACAGATGGCTTGACTGCTAACTTAAAACGATCTTCTTTCATAAGTTCTCTATTATCTAAATCTGCGTTTAAAATGGTCCATATTCCCGCTATTAACATACCAAGAAAATAAACCGACCCTACAGTTATAGCTACTCGATCTGTTTTCCCAATCATAGACATAACTGTTTGCAGGATCATTGTGTTCGTAAACGCAACAACCCCAAATACAACTCCTAAAACACCAACTACAATACTAGACTTTTTCATATTTCTTTTTCTCCTTTCAACGCCTTTACTGTAATCACCTTGCCCTCTGACGTGCTTTCCCAAGCCTTATCACCAGATAGCCTCACAGCCATTATTCGTGATGTAGAATCAGCAAATTCGGCCAACACCTCATCAACAACAACTCTATGCTTCTGGTTTAACTTTTTTCTAAACTCTGCGAGATCTTTCTGTTCAATATATGCTTGGCTAGTAAAAGCTGCATCAAGAACAGCAGAGCATGGGAATAACCCCTTCTTTAGGAATGTCTCTTTGAATAATGGCTCACCCTCTTTTTCTATATAACGTTCCTGAACGAAATATAAAACCGAATGAAGCATTTGCCTAGACATTCGCTTATTATCTCTTCGTGAAACAACGTACTCAGCCACATTAAGTATTGATACCGTCATACTACAGCTCCTTAAACTTGTATTTCTTAATGTAATTATTAAGCTCACTTCTAGGCATCTCCATTAGTACCCCATCTTGCGAATTACTATCTATATGACTATTTAGATTATTCGCAGAACGCCTTGCAAGCTTTTTTGGATCTATAGGTTCTAAATAGGTATACATGTAAACGAAATCATCAACAGGAATGAGAACGGTCGTTACGGTAAGATCTGCATTAAATAAATCATATCCATCAATAAGGAATTTATATTCATCTGGTGAAAGCGTAGCTTCAATAACATTATTAGGTGGCACTGAGCCATCTGTGATTGAGCCATCAACCTCACCTTCGTAATTCATGACAGCAATTCTCACATCATGAAAATCTTCATTAGATGGTGATTGCTCGTCAAACACCGTTCTAAATTTTGCGTTCTTATATTCCGTTTGGAGATAATACACCTTTTTATATTTACCCGATATAGGCTTTATATCCCCAAAGCTGCTCATAGCATATCTGTTGTTCATAAGGACGCCGAAAATTACAGCAATAATTGATACTGCTGTAATAATGAATATCATCTTCCCTTTTTCTCGCTTTCGTTTTTTCATAAATTCACCTATTAAATCCTATAGATATTATATCATATCGCAATACCAATTCAAAGAGGTTGTTTTAACCCTTGTGGTTTTCGCAGATGAATAATTTATAAGTACGGCAAACCCTTCGAGATTTAAAATACTTATCTGCGAAAACGAGTAGATAGAAAATACTTGTCTGCGAAAATTTAAGGGCAACAGAAAAGGCTCTCAAAAGAGAGCCAAATCTGGTTAAATATATACATTCTCGAAAGACAACCATATTATTACATATTCCCTTACAAAATGCAAGCCTAAACCTACCCAGCCATATCAATATACCTAAATGCCATAAAATCTCCGCTATGGTCAAATTTCGCAAGATTTCGGGCATAATAAAAGCCCTCTAGTGAGGGCTAACTATTAGAAGATTAGGTCATCTTCCCCAGTTTCTTTATTTATCTTACGCTTCTTCGCCATGTAGATAGCACCGCCACCAATCATAGCAATAAGTACGATAAGACCAAACATGATTAGTTTATTAGCAAGCAGATATGCAAATGGGCTATCTGATACTGTTACATCTGTAAGCACCTTGCTTGCCTCATTACCCGCTTTGTCCGTAGCTGTAATCTCGACCTTCTGATTAATACCCTTAGTTAGCTTAACGTAAGTTCCGTTCTCGTCTTTGTGTGAATCAAGAACTTCACCATTTGCTCTAACCTCAGTAACAGACTTTGAGATCGTATCTCTTGAATTAACATATAGTTTCATAGAGTTTTTCTTATAGATATGATTGGACTCTACTCCTGAGTAAGAAATTATTGGAGCAGTTTTATCAACAGCAAACCAAATGTCTCCAGCTTTAGCTTTCTTTGACTCTGATGTATTGCCTTCTGCATCACGAGTAACAAGATTAACTCTATAAACACCTTCCTTTTCGAAGTTTTCCTTTGGAACTGTATATAGCGTAGTATATCCCGTCTTTGATACAGTTACATTGCTTGCATCAGTAGTCTGATCATCAAGAGTTACCTCAGCTTTATACTCATTAATTCCACCAACATTCATTTCCTCTATAACAACATCCTTGTTAACAGATTTCTGGTACTTCTTGCTTGGCGCTTCCTTTACTACAAAGAGTGAGCCAAATCTATTAACCGTGAACGTCTTAGAAAGAGTTGCCGAGTTTCCTGCCTTGTCTATAACAGTAGCCTTTACGGTATATACACCGTCATAAGCTTTCTTTTTAGGCATACCTTGATATTTCCTAGTACCACCCTGCTCTGTAAAACTATCTGAGAATGATGGTTCTTTTGAGGAATCTCCGAAAGACTTAACTATTCCAATATTTTTGTTGGCCATATAGTCCTCTTTTACAACAACCTCTGGAGCTGCTGTATCAGTTGAACCGTTATTGGCCTTCACATTAATAGTAATAACAGGCTTTTCTTTATCTACAGTAAAGGTAATACTCTTGGATTTCGATTTATTTCCAGCCTCATCTACCGCCGAAACAGTAATATGATATGTTCCTGTTTCTGTAGCGTTAAGTGTGTTAGTGCTATTAACCGCATTGCTCTTAAATGAAAATGGAACATTATACTTCTGTCCTTTTCTCTCTCTATATGCTGTTACGCTAACCTTGTTAGTGTCGTAATAGCGTTCATTTACCGATATAGACACGCCCTTATTGGTATTGTAATACTTGCCCTCAGAAATGCCAGATAGATCAACAGTTGGTGCTGTGCTATCTTTTACGAATGAAACAGAAGCCTTCTCACCTACATTGCCAGCTCTATCAATAGACCAAGCCTTAACTGTATAATCTCCATCTACAGTATATCCGTCAAAAGCGTCTCCCTTGCCTTCTTTGATAGTCTTTCCATCCGCAATCACTTCATAATGGATTTCAGCTTCTTCATTTGCAGAGAATTTTGCCATATCTGGCTTTTGGTAATGTTTCTTTGCTGTTAGACCACTAATAGTAGTCACTGGTGGAGTTTTATCAATAGTGAAATGCAGAGACTTAACAGTTTCATTGCCAGACTTATCTACCGCTTTAACAGATACATCATACTCACCTTCTTTGGTGATTGTCTGCTCAAGGCCACTTACCGCCGAACCATTGATAGTCATTTCCTTAGTAGAAATGTTAGCATCTTCAACTGAGGCTTTAATGTTTACGTCTTTATTGTAAAATTTGCCATCCTCTACGCCATTAATATCTACTTTTGGTGCTACGTTGTCTTTATGGATAGATAGAGATTTAACTTCTACGTTCCCTGCCTTATCTGTAGCTTTTACCGTAACATTCCAAAGTTCATCAACTACATCACCAGATGGCTCATCCTTTAATGATATAGAGTTACCCTCTTTAGTAATTGTGATTGGAGAGCTATTCTGCTTTGCAAGAGTAAGTTCCATCTTTTCGATATTTGCATCATCAGTAGTAAACTCAACATCACTTATCTTTTTAACAAAAGAATTATCAGCAGTCTTTGAATTGATAACAGGCCTTGTTTTGTCTATAGTGAATGAAACGTCCTTTTTAGCTTCATTTCCAGCAGCGTCTACAATAACAACCCTAAGGTCATAACGACCCTCTTTAGATATTGTTAGGTTTCTGTTTAAAGCTGATCCTTTAATGTTTTCACCAGACAGCGTTATGCTTGACTTATCCACATCAACATCAACATTGTCATTCGCCTTCACGCTAAGCGTTACATCTTGATTGGTGATAGTTCCATCTTTAACGCCTTTAATGTCGAATGTTGGTTTTTCGTTATCAATATTAAAGTATTTTTCAATAGTGAATTTCTTAGCAGAATCTTTATATTCTCCGCTAACAACAAGCTTATACTTTCCATCTTTTTTCAGATCTTTCAGAGATATATCTTCGCCAATAGAATACTCTTTTGACAGAATAGATGTCGAATCTTGTTTAACTTCAACCTTAATCTTGTCGCCTACTACATCCTTATCAGTATTAACAACAATTTTTTCTATTGATTGAGCAGCCTTATCTGGAAGCCCTTCAATAGTCACGCCCTTCTTTTCTTCTCCCGCATAAAACATAGTCATGCTCGCAATCAGCATTATAACTATCAATGCAGACAAGACGGTTTTTCTTTTTGCAATCATTACATTTACCTTTCTATTAATTCTTATTAGTTTTTTAGCTCTAAATTATGGGAACATTATATCTTAATTACGCTCGAAATACAAGTATTTCAAACAAAAGAAAAGACGGCCTTAATGGCCGCCATTCTCCCTTAGCGCAAGGGAATATCAACTATTATTTCTCTTGTGTGAGTTAGCATAACATAATCGACCGAGATATACAAATACTTAATCTAAAAATGTTGTTTTTTCCTCGTCATCTGAGAGAAATTCAGTTTTTTCGTCTTCTGTACCAAGAAACGCTGTCTTCTCATCACTATCTTCTAAGAAAGTCGTTTTTTCTTCGCCTTTCTCTAAAAACATTGTTTTCTCCTCATCAGCATCAAGAAAGTCCGTTTTTTCATCTTCTACTGGTAAAAAATCAGTTTTCTCATCCTCTTCCAAGAAGCTTGTTTTTTCTTCATAGATAGACTCATTATTCTGTTCGCTATTCATTCTAGCCTTAGCCTTTTTATACAAAGCCTCAAGATTTTCAAGTTCCTTGCTTGCATCTGACTTCGCTGGAATAATACTTAGTTCACTTAAAATCCTAACTTCACCAGTATCACCGCCACGATTAATATTTTTCTTATTCAGATCATCAAAGACCTTTCTGCTTTCATCAAGTTTCTGGTTGTAAACTTCTTGTGCTTGTTCAAACTCTTTTACCCCAGAGATTGTTTCCAGAACATCATTTTTGTACAAATGATATAGTGCTGCGATAAAAAATAAAATGCCTAGCACAAGGAATATCTTACTAATATAATCTAACACCATTATTCTTCACCGCCTTCCTTTGGAGTGTTGTACGCAAGCTCAATTTTTTCTTTTGCTATAACGACAGAAGCTTTAACAGCCTCTTTCTTTTCCTTCAATACCTTAACCCTCGTGTTTATACTATCAATATTTTTTTCAACGGCTGATACAATTGATGTAAGATCTGATTTTGAGATCTTTTGTTCTCTCATTGAATCTGCGTTTTCTGAAAGAAGCCCCAGAATTAACTGATCGGAAGCAAGCATAATGCTATGTTTGTCGTCACTATCTAGCTTTTCATTTTCTTTTAGAATGTCACTCATGCCACGCAGTAGTTTTTCATAGTCTTTCTTTGACGGCTCTTTTACGATTGCAGAGTCATCTTGCATAATATATGCTCTATAAAACTTAGCCATGCTTACATATATTTTCGCAGATGAGTATTTTTTACTCGCTGCATTAAAATATGGTTCTCCAGCAACAAGCTTCGCTCTGATAGACTTCTCGCTATACGAGCCAAGAATCTTTTCTCCTGCAATCATAGATACATCTTCTATATCAGTAATATCTTCTCTATGCTCTCCATATATGTGAGAAAACTCAGATAGTTCATTCTGATCAATCTCTTTACCATAATAATTAAGTAGTGCTACATACCCAGCAGTTTCTGATGGCTTTACATCAATTGCCTTTATGATATTAGCCTTGCTTGGAACTCCCGACAGCAGTGCTGAATATCTATTATTTTTCTGAAAATAGGAAGCAATAAACGAACCTCCCGCAATAACAAAGCATAAGGTAGACAGCCCCAATAACGTAAAGAACTTCTTAATCACCTTCTTCTGTTTCTTTAAAAACTTATCATCAAGTTTTCTATAGTTAAGCAGTGCCTTTTTAAGTTCTTCTGTACTTTGGTATCTCTTTTTAGGATCTTTGTTAGTACATTTGAGGATAATTTTGTCTAGCCCAGACGACAGATTTGGATTCTGCAATCTAATACTGAATATATTCTCCTGATACGAAGATGGATTTACGCCTGTTAAAAGCTGAAAGAGCGTAATTCCCATACCATATACATCAGTCCTAGCATCTGTTTGGCCCTTTCCTTCGTACTGTTCTGGAGCTGCGTAGCCCTCTGTTCCTAAAGCTGTTGTATCTTCGCTTGCGTTCTCCTTATATTCTCTAGCAATACCAAAATCTATTAGTTTAATATTACCATCTGGAGACAGCATTATGTTTGCTGGCTTCATATCTCTGTATACAATGCCCTTGCCATGAAGATATGTCAGCACATCACATAATTTAATACCCCATGATACAACGGTGTCTTGTGCCTGAGGACCACTAGAAGTGACTACAGTCTTGAGGTTCTCTCCCTGCACGAAATCCATGATTATGTAAAAGAACTTAGGATCTTCCTCAATACCAACAATCCTTGGAAGCATAGGATGATCTAAATTCTTCATGATTGAGGCCTCAGCCATCAACATAGATGTCGTTTGAGATGAACTCTTCCTCACCTTTTTAATAGCCCACTGCCTATTAAGCTTCTTATCTAACGCTAAATAGATAGCACTATTCATACCGCCCGTATTAAGTAGCTTTAATATTTCATATTTGCTATCTATTATGTCATTGCCAATTTTAGCCATTACTTTTCCTTTCCTATTATCTTATTTATCTTATCCACCAAAGCCTTCGGCACATCATCACTATTGCAAGATCCGAGAAGCTGAGCAATATATGGTGACCCTTCACTCATCTTTAGCTCGCAGCAATATCCTTTTCGTTTGTAGTCTACATGAAATATGAAAGAGTTTCCACTTTTAACAAAATCACAGTATGAGCGAACGCAATTCTTCATGCGTTTTCCTTCCTCAGCTAAGAGGTACTCGCTATCAAGAATAGTCGCATTAAGAGACGACTTTTCCAGATTATCTTTTATATGCCTCCATTCTTTTGTTAGCTTAATCTTCTTTTTGCTAGTTTTCTTCTCCAGCTCTAAATACCTAACCAGAACCTCATCATGATAACGTCTAAGTCCATCTATACTTCTTGCCGAAACCTCCGATTTTTCTTTTAGCTTTGCAAGCATATTCATTGTATCTTTGAGAAGGCTCATTCCCATGTAAAACCCATTTTCTACATATTTTTCTGGTAAACTTATCTTGCACCGAGAAACAACATAGCTTGCGTATATATAAATCCAATATTCACTTCTATACGTTGTTGTTTTATATTTGGTAAAATATTCTCTCCTATGGACCTGAGAGTACCAATTTATAAACCTAACGAATTCAATATCAGTCACCTTCTGCTTTACTTTTAGTATAGCTGCAAGTTCCTTAAATGAATACTTATTAAGTTTAACATACTTAGTTATATCCTTTAACCTTTTCCACTTATTTAGAAGCACTTCATTTCGGCTACTATGTCCTATAACATCTTGGTATGTTAGCGTTTTATTCTCCACCTTGCTGTATTGCTCGCTTTCCCTGACAAGATCTCTAGCAATCAAGAAGTCTTTGCACTGTAATACTAAGGATTCACTTGATGGTAAATAATCAATAGGCATACTGATTGGTAGGCTAATAAATCTACCATTCTTCATTTTCGTTACAACCGCTAGATTGTCAAAGTAAATAAGCCTTATGGAATCAGCGCCATAAGTTTTTGTTCTTCTCATACTAACATAATCAAAGATGACATTAAGATTATTTGCTTTGTAGATGCAATCATACTCTTTAATTGCAAGGCTACTATCGAAAAGCTCATATACGATAATTTTGTATGGCAATAATAGCTCACCTTCATCTATATCATATGGTGATAAAGCCCCTTTTATTCCGTTTACCATATCTTTAATATCATCATAATCTACCTTGACTAATGATTCGTCTGGATTGATTTTATAAAGAAAATAATAAGTATCATAATCCGATCTTAACGGTTTATTTTTATTTAGAATGTCTATAATTTCTGCTCTAAACATCTGCCTCTCCTTCACCTTATTATATCATATACAGCAAATATCTCCAAGTTATTACCCAAAAAGAAAAACCCCTACTTTGAGGGGTTAATTTCTTTCAATTCTTTCAGATGATCTACCAGCTTATCAATATCGCCCTTGGAAAACACATCATTATTGAATATGATGTTTGCTGAACCATTTACGAACTTCAATTCTGGCAAAATCGGGTCTCGGTGTCTGTATGATATTACCTCAATGTCAGGAGATCGTTTGACATCAATAGTATAATCACCTTTCTTGTACCGAGCTAGTGTCATATCGCCAATCGTTCTTTTAAGCATTGATTCCCCCTTTCACGGACTCCCTCATATTTGCAATGAGTTCGTCAAGACTACTATAGTTCTTTCCAGAAGCAAAGAACTCAGAGGTAATTAATGCACAGAAGTCACCAACAACATATCTGTCATCAGTTTCAGGACAAAACTTCTCAACGCCAGCTTCTTCTGCTAGGCGGTTAAGCATTTTGCAAGATCCGATAGCCACTTCATGCGCATCTCTTCTCTTCTGATCAAGAGAAGCTATTCTATTAGCTCTCTCTTCACCATCATACCTTACAGAAATGATAGCCATCTGAGTCTCCATAGAGTACACTCTGTTAACGTACTCTGGAAAACTCTTCATTGCATCTGCAATCATTTCTAGTATGAACTCGTCATCTGCGAAAAAGCTAACTAACTCCTCATAATTCTTCTTTATCATTTTATTTTCTCCTTTTAATTTTTATGTAAGATATAAGAATAAACATACTGGACCACCGATCAGCAGTCCCCAAAACAAAATTTTCGCCGTCCAACAGCTTACTCGTGAAGGTGGCTTGAAATAATGCTCAGTATCATACAAAGCATTATTATCCTGTCTTATCAGCGTAATATAAATGTCGGCTACGATAGATAAAACAAATAGCCAAGCGAAAAACCATACGATTACCATCACAATCTTCTCCTTTACTAACAACAACTTTATATATAAAAAGACATACTGTGCAGCATGCCTGAAAACAAAAAACAAACCTCTCGGTCTGTCATCATTATTTATATTAATATAGCTACTTCTAAAACAAACTTTCAAAACTAACTATAGTATGCAGATATTATATCTTAAAACAGAAAATTACACAAGCGATTTTCGCAGATGAATAATTTATAACTCAGCATCTCAAAATACTTGTATGCGAAAATTAGTAAACAAAATACTTGTCTGCGAAAACCTAAGGACAATAAAAAAAAGACCCTCAGAAGAGGGCCTAAAACACAGTATGTTAGTGTGTTTTAATAGTTTGTTTGCTCTATTATTATAGAATATTTGATCGGATGAGTCAAGACTAAATCCGCTTAGCCATATCAACATACCTTTTAACCATAAAAACCTCGCTACGGTCAAATTTTCGTGGTCCTCGCACGTCTATATCTCTATCAGTATACCCGTGATATTGTCAGTTTCTCCTGTTTCTTTTGACATAATGACAAGTTCAGTTAGTTTTTCTTTCGTATTCTTCTTTTTCTGCTTAATTACTTCCTCAATATCCTCTATCTCAATACGGTTATATAGTCCATCTGAGCAGAGAAGGAAATAATCCCCATCTTTATACTTGCCTCTAAAGAAATCTGGCTCAACATCATCACTCATACCAAGACATTGCGTTAGTGTGTGTGACTTCTTATCAAGCTTCGCTTCCTCAACCGTCATATTGCCCGCATCTATTTCTCTTTGTGCTAGTGTTTGATCCTTAGTAATCTGTATCGGCTTAGAGCTAAACTTATATACTCTTGAATCACCTATGTTAGCAACTATATATTCTTTATCTTTAAGGATAATGATTGCAGCAGTCGTTCCCAGCGAGCAGAGATTCTCTTTCCCATAAGCATATATCTCATCATTAATATCCTTAAGGGCCTTATTCAGCGAATTCTTTATCTTCGTCTGGCTATGCAGCTCCTTGATGTTGTCCTCAAACCAGCGTTCTAGTATAACCTTAACTCTTCTTGAGGCTTCACCGCCCTCATCAGTACCACCCATGCCGTCTGCGACAACGGCAAGCAATACCTTATCGCCATTTACCACCTTGGGAATCACGAATTTATTATCCTGATTATACTCCCTTTTGTTCTGATCTGTAATCGTAGATATTTTCATTAAACATTACTCCTTTTCTTATCAATGACGGCCACAACTATAGTCAGAACTATAACAAGTAGCTCTATTAGCACAAGCTTAAACTGCAAGAAAAGCAAAACACCCAATGCTGGAAACATCATAAACAACGCTGCAATATAAGCTATACAAAAGCCAACCATACTCTCATCAGGATTTGAATTAACTCTGCGCACAGTAAGAAGTAAATAAGCTAAAGTAAACAATTCAATTAGTAGCATTCTTCTTAGCATGGTTTCGCTATATCCAGAACTCCAAACTATATAATAGGCAACTGATTGCAGTATAAGCATCAAACCGCTACATATTAACATTATTTGATTTTTCTTCATACAAATCCCCCTTTCTAATAACGATACACAAATTTCTTATTTGCGAAAATAATTTCTTGACCATCTTTAAGCTCAACATCCGTATCAGCCATAAGCTTGTTCCCGTTTATGAATGTTCCGTTAGTCGAACTTAAATCCTTGATAAAATATTTATCTCCATACTGGACCACTTCCGCATGATGCCTTGATACAACCTTATCAGCTATAACCAAATTGCATGTTTGGCTCTTACCGATCGTAAATGGATTGCTTGTGACCTCACATACATCACCAGTGCTTAAATCCTTAAGAATTGGGTTTTTATCGTTAGCCCCAAGGAATGTCGTTTTCTCCTCAGAATAAAGAGGCTCTTTCGGTCTTTCTGGCTCTCTATTCTTTTCAGTTTCCCTTTTTTCATTTTCCTTAAAAGGTAGTTCGCCATTAACCTCAGATGCAGCGACTTCTTCTTCCTCATCTTCTTCAACTTCTCTTGCAACTTGTTCGGTTAGTCCGTATTTATCCTTTATGCGTTCAATATCAGAAACATTGTCGTATGTTGTACTCAACATATCCTCACTTAAAGCTATGATGTTTTCGTCTAGGTCTTTAGGTTCTAAAAAACTCTTATCCATATTTTACCTCCTGACAAACTCATTCATTTTGTTGCAAACATTCTTAAATTCCTTTTTATCGGTTATTTCGGTTAGCTCGTAATCGTTACCTTTCTTTTTACACTTATAAAGGTAAACCGACTTATCTTCGCCAAGAAAAGCCGCATATCGCTCCCCGTCAACCATCAAGCTTCCAAGTATCTGCACTTCAACACTTTCGTTATCATAAAATCTTAGTGTAACCACTACAATTTCCTCGCTTTCTTTATAATTGGCAGTTTATCAAGATCATTATCCTCAGCATAATAACTATCCACTTTACCCTCTATGGTAATAGCTTCCCCATCAGAGAATTTATCGCTACTTTCAAAATCAACGTCAATAGAGCAACATCTAGCAGCATCATAAAACCTAATGACCTTGACCTTGCCAATCATATAATACGTTCCGTGTACCTTTAATACATCTCCACGGTATTTATCTATATTGGCTATTATCCTAGCCACTTCACTATATTTAACATTCTCATTCATTTTAGACAAATCGATCCGCTTTGCCCTTTTTATATTATGGGCCTGTTTGCTTTGACATGAACATAAGCTCATAACCATAATAGCTATCATAAACGCTGCGACAGTTTTTTTAATGTTTGAACATTCCAAGATCATTTAAGTAATAATACCCCTCTTTTAAATTGTCTGGTAGATTTACAACAAAATACTGTTTCCCTGTCTTTTTGATTGGGTTGTTCAGCACCGTTATCTCAGCAGACTTAAATACTTTAGTATCTGCTTTAACCGTTACAGTCTTTGTCTGTGTACCTACAAATAACGTCAGCTTATAGAACTTATTCTTTTGAAGTCCAACTAACGCATTCACATCTGTATCAACATTGCTAAATGGCAGCTTCTTAGAATTATTAATCTTACTTATCTCCAGCAGCTCATCAAGATCTGGGCTGGTGAAAACAGTAGTAACTTGCGAGCCAGAACATACGTTTTGAGTTGACACAAACATAGAGTTCTCATCATCACCAAGAGAGACTCTTGCACCAATAGTATATCCAAGAGATTTAAATCTCTCTAGCGTGTATTCTTTAGGCATATCATCTTGCTTCTTAAAAACAGCCACTAGTGGAGTCTTACTTGTAACTCTAGGAGTTATTTTATCGTAATCAAGTTTCTGCTTTTTATTGTCTACATTGGCCCACCATAAACTTCTGGTTGGATCGTGATCAGTTGATGGCTCTTCGTAGCCTTGCACCGACCTATTTAATGGCGTAAATGTATTATCTGTATTTTTAACATAAAACCCAAATTTGTTGTTCTCATAAATCTCATCAAGTGTATATTTGATTGCTTCGCCCTTCTTTGTCGCTACTTTATCTTTACCGCAAGCTGCAAGCGACAGCGGAATTGTTAATATCATTAGTATTGCTAAAAACTTCTTCATTTTTTCTCCTTTTTTTATTAGTAAAGTATGAACTACTTTAACTTATATAAGTATGAACCTCTTGTTTCAACGACCACTGCACTAGGTGTTTAACATGGTCTCCATAAGCGTTAATTCGGGTAGCTCCCGCCAGACTGACTTAACAACCTAAGCCCTTCGTTTTTTATATTTATTGCTGCGTTTAAGTCTCTATCAATTTCAAGACCGCATGTACAAATATATCTACGCTCTGAAAGCTCTAACTTTTTCTTGTTTCCGCAGCAACTACAGATTTGTGATGACGGATAGAATCTATCTACCTTGACGAGAGTTTTACCCCTGTCAGATAGTTTGTATTCTAGCATGCGAAGAAACATGCCATATCCGTTATCCATAGTAGCTTTGCCATTTTTAAAACCTTTGTTAGACATAGAGCGCATATTTAAGGACTCGACACAAACAACATCATACTGATTGGCTATCTCAGTAGACAATTTGTGTAGATTGTCGTTTCTCTGATTGGCTATATGCCTATGAGTTTTGTTTACTTTACGAAGCTGCTTAATATAGTTATTGGATTTAGGCTCATTTTTCTTAGAACCTTTCATACGAGATAATTTTCGCTGTTCTTTAGCTAACTTCTTCTGGCTTTCACGATAATACTTATGATTAGTACCCACATTGCCGTTACTATCCATATACAGGCCATCAGACTTATAGTCTAAGCCGATTGCATTGGCTTTATCCGTTATGTAAGTATTTTCTACTTTATTATATTCAAAAAGCATAGAAATATAATAGCTACCATCCGATTCCTGTGATACCGTAGCTGACTTGACAACCCAATCATCATTGGGAATACGATGAATCACAGCTCTTACTTTACCCACCTTAGGAAGCTTGATATAGCGTTTATCTAAAATAGTTACTGTTCCTTTCTTATAGTTTGTAGTGTAAGACTTGCGACTGCGTTTCGCAGATTTAAACTTGGGAAAACCGCTCCGAACTTTGCGCTTCTTGTCAAAGAAATTATTATAAGCAGCTTGAAGATTAAGTTGCACATTGCAAAGAGCAAAACTATCTACTTCCCTAAGATATGGATATTCATCCTTATACTGAGCGGGCGTAGTCTGAATACTTTTGCCTGTAGCTTTATAATAAGCAATCTTGTCAGAAAGCATGAGATTATAGATTTTACGGCAGCAGCCAAAGGTCTTAGCAAACATAATGCTTTGTTCAGTTGTAGGATATATTCTATACTTAATTGATTTATTTGCCATCTTTTCTCCTTTTTAAGCAAAGCAAGAGAGAGGGAAACCCCCTCTCTCACTTGTACAAAATCAATCATTAAAACAAAGGAAAGGCAATCTTCATAGAAGTTTAGTAATTACACCCGCAGGGAGTTGCCCGCCCCCGTGAACTACTCCGACTTATAGAAGTTAGAGCTTCTTGCTTCAACCACTACTGCGCAGGCTATCCCAAAGGATAACTCAACGTCTTACACAATGTCCACAAGCGTCACTTCGGACAGTTCCTGCCCTAGTTGAAGGATTTAGGCTAGTAACCTAAGTCCTTCTTTTTTTATGTTTATTTAATTATATTATAGCATACTCAACTTATTTTCCCAATAGCTTTTTCTTTCTTTTTTCAGAAAGTTTCATTGGAAGTCTGAATTTCATCTTTCGTCTCTTTTTCTTGTATGCGAGATACTCTAGCAAAAACTCCAGAAACGACTCGTTATTTACTCCAATAATAGCGAAAAGCACTACTGGTATAACTAGTATTATATATGCCACTATTTTTATAATTATGTCATATGGATAAAATATAATTTTCCATACGAGTGTAAGTAGTAAGCCTATAACTACGGCTTCTATCATATTTCTCTTTTTGAACCTTCCCCCAAGAACTCCACCATCATCTCCTATATTGATTGGTATGAAATATTGGGCCTGTTCGTAATTGTCATCATCATACATATTAGTCTCCTTAAAAGCAAAGAGAGCGGAAATGCCCGCCCTCTCAGCTCGAAAATAAAAATGAAAAACCAATCTTTTGTCTACTACAAAGAAAGGAGTGGACCTGAGTCCATATTCATTATAACATATCAAGCTTCAAATCCAATAGGTTCTGGCAACTATTTTCTAAATCCTTTACCTTTTTCGATTAAAGTTTCTGGATCTACCGATACAGCAGGATTATCCGCTCCATTTCCGTTATCCCCCTTATGAACTCTAAAGTGAAGGTGATAGCCATATTTACCGTCACCGTTACCAACATTACCTACTTGTTGACCTTTCTTTACTGTTTGTCCTTTTGATACAGTGATTGCTGACATATGACCGTATAGTGTTGAATAACCATTAGGATGAAGGATTATTACATGCTTTTGGTAGCCACTACCAGAAGCAGCATAAACAACCTTGCCATCTTCTGCTGCATAAACAGGCGGTGTTTTAACGCCAACAGTAACCATATCTAACCCATCATGGAAACCTCTCATATGACCTGGTCTTTTGCCCCATCTTCCATCAGATGTTCTCGTTGCAATAATAGTCCAAGATGCATTACCAAGTGGATTACCTAGTTTACCAGAACCAACAGTTCCCATTAGGCCACTTCCATCAGCACTTCCTTCACCGCTTCCATAGTCGTGATTGCCATATAGCATTTCCATATGATTATCAGCAGTAGTTGTTACAACATCACCTACTCTTGTATCTTTGCCAGCAAGCAGTACCCCATCCTCAGTCTTATATATGTCATCTGGATTCATTCGAAATACGCTAGACATAATTTTATCTGAGGAAGCTGGTTTGATTTCAACCGAAGCATAAACCTTTTTACCTTCGTCATTTTCTACTATGTCACCATAGACAACATCATATAATTCACCATTGTGATTGCTAAGAGCTTCTTCTAGGTCTTTTTTAGGTTGTGTATGTCTACGCCACTCCTGATACTTAAATTTAAGTCTATCCCATGTAAAGAATTTAACTGTCCTATAAGCCTTACCATACCAAGTTTTTGGTTCTTCTTTGTCAGTCTCAATTTTAGGCACAGGATATAGCTGATCCTCCTTAACAGAAAAAGCAGCGAGAATTAATGCCATCTGTCTTGATCCAGCACCTATATTGCTTGGATCTCCACTTCCTCCAGATGAAGAAGCTGAGATACCACCGCATTGCTCTAGTATAACCTCTGCACCAGCATACCTTGATGCCATATTAGCCTTCTGAACAGACGGCCTTTCTATTAACGCAGCATAGTTTACTGTTGCCGTAAGCGGATCATCACAACCAGCATACTCCTTGTAGCTCTTTATTAACGGAACAGAGAAGAAACCTTTCGCATATGCATTTAGCTTTTTCGAATTGCCAAACGACTTATGCTCATTACCCTCTTTAATCTCGTATACGCCAAATTTTGCTTGAAGTGAAATATCATTAAAATCTCCACCCTTACCTTTTATAAAAGTACGGAGAGCTGTTTCTCTACCACCAGTCCATTGTCCTATTCCTTTAGAACCATGACCATCACTAGATATAGCAGATGTATTCCAGCGTGATTCCTGCCAGTAGTTACCAAGCATACCAGCGGCTGCCGCAGGGCTAAGTCCACTAGATAGCATAGTCTTATATATTTCATCTAGCTTAGACTTATTTTTCTTATACTTAGCAAGAGCAGCTTTCTTTTGAGCTTCAATCTCTTTAGATGGATAACCAGATTTACTTCTGATAGCAGAAAGCTTATCAGCCGCACGATTATCACTCGTTTTTGTGGTTGATACATCAGCACTCTTGTCTGATGCTTCGCTAGAGCCATCACTCCTTCCAATCAAATGCTTTTGCTTCATTGTTTCTGAGATCTTGACAATCTGCTTAGCACCGCCATCATCAGCATTTATTATCTTAACTATAGACTTAGCCGCCTTATTTGTATCAGATTCTTTCTTTAAGGCCTTATATTCAGCCTTACTAAGTTTATCTTTGGCCATAACATCAAAATAAGCTGCCTGATTAGATACGTCTGTAGCCTTAGTCTTGAGTTCACTACCATCTTTCGGATCAAACTTTTTCTTGAGCCATCTCTCGTAGCCATCTTTATCAAGTTTTATAATACCAACCTTGGTTGTAGCATCACCCCTAAGACCCTCACTACCAATAGCATCTATATTGTAATCAGATTTAGATCCTGTGTAATAAGATGCAGCGGCCATAGCTATAAGAGAAGCCGTTTGCGAATATCCCTTTTTCTTTAAAGCGTCATAGAAAGAATGTTCTACTTGGTACTGTGCATCCATATTTTTTGTTTGCTCAGCTCCAAGAAAGTCTGTGGAGTCAACTATATTTGCCTGCGTTGCTTCATAGTCAACCCCATCGGCTTTTGCTTTTGCTTTTATCTTATCGTAGACAGCCTCATGTGAATCTGTAAGATGAGAGCTTATTATATCAGCATACTCTTGTTCTTTTTGCTTGATTGAATCAGCATTAAGCTCTTGTTCTATCTTTTTATCCTGAATTGGATCTATTTCATCATCAACATGGAATATTACATTCCAGAGAAGATTTGGAAGAGACATAAGGAGTATTGCTGGAACAAGAATAAATACAATCAAGAATCCAACAATAAGTTTCTTGCCCGTTTCGGACTGAGCTACTGCAACAGCCGCTCCAATAGCAAGACCTACTGGGCCAGCCGCTGCACCGCCTTTAATTGTAGCTGCCTTTGAACCAGCACCAGTGGCTGCCTTCTTGGAAGCTCCCTCGGCGGCAGCCTTTTTAGCACTTTTAGCTGCGTTCTTGGCTCTTCTTGCGGCATTAACAGCTTGGCGCTCTCTACCAGCACTTTCGTTCATGTTGTTATTTAAATCGCCCACGCTGTCATCCTCCTTTCGTTACATTGCGAATTCCTCGAACGCATCCTTTTGTCTTGGAAGTGGCTTTGGCTTAAAGTAAATCGCATTTGCCTGATCTGGCGTTATGTTGCCATTAGCAAGTGAGTTTTCAAAAGCTCCAGCACCTTCAAGTTCTATCATAGCTCTTCCATCAATTAATATAGCATCAGCTCCATTAACTACACCTTTTTGTGCATCAGAAACCCAATTTTCGTTTTCTGCGACTACCCTAGGGTCTAGTGATGCTACCTGAACAGCATACATTGTTTTACCATCAGCATATACTGGCATAACACCATGAGAGCCATCTGCATTACACATCTCATCTTCTGTGTTTGGTACAACTATCTTGTCATAACCATCAAACGACCCAGTAATGTCATCTCCTCTTTTAAGGCCGAAAATAGCTTCGCCTGTCGTATAGTGACCCAGAGCATCTTTACCAGAATCATAATTTGCTGTAGAAAATCCATTAAGCATGTTATTACCGTCACCCGTATATCTTCCTGCAAATATATCATGTACTGGCGTTACAGATGCCGCAGACGAACCCATAACAATTTCATTGAGATCCTTACCACCGCCATAAAGCGTAGTTACTGAATCCCCAAATGATGTAGACATTTGGCTTTTAGCATCATCCGAATACTTATCATAAATACCCTGCATTTCTCTGTTAAGAGCTTTAGCACCAGCAGCACTCCTTGCAGCTAGTATTGGCGAATTATCTCCAGACCCTGCAAAGAATCCTGAATAAGTGCCATCACCGTTAGCTGTGAAGTTAGCCTTATCAGCCTTATCAAGTTTATTAAACTTATCCTGATCGAGAGTTCTCATCATACCACCATTATTGAATTTAAGTGATTGCTCGCCTCTACCTATGCTTGTTGCAGCCTTATTGATTGCGTGTTCATTACCGCTAAGACTTTTAGCAAGTGCTGGGTTTTGCTTCTTGAGGTTATCCATAGCCTTCTTATAAGCACCCTCGCCTCGTTCAACTTTACTTGAACCAAATGCTTGACCACCAGCAGTCTGGCCAAATGCCTTGTTTGCCTTAGACATGCGGTCTGCTGGGTTTGTTTTTCCGAACTTACCACCACTAGCAGTTCTAAGCGCTCTGTTAGCTCCAGTTGCAAGCTTAGATAGTCCGTAAGCCGTACCAATAGCTCCTCCAAGCGCCCTTCCGAGATTTCCACCAGCCTGTGCAGTAGATAGCCCTAAAGCCCTCATATGCTGGTCTACCTTTTGGCCAATTGTTAGCCAAGCAACCAAAGCAAACATATATACAAGATATGAAGTCATATTCATCTTCTTCATATTGTTAATTCCGAGATTGCCAAACGTAAACATTGCCCCGAAGAACGAGTTCAGGAAGAATGCATTCAATATCATCAACATGAATTGTGAGAACACCATTCTTACCCAAGAAGAAAATACCTGAGTAGTCTCTTTTGAACCAAGCCCTATAAATGGTAGTGGCGCTGTATAAAATAAAACACCAAGAAGTACATATCTCTCAACCATCTCTAATAGGAGTTTAAAGAAGTTTATTATGATCGCACCAAGACATATAATGCAGATAAGTGTAAAAAACAAAGTTCCAGCCGTTTTATCTACTGCCGCTACGCCTTGATTGGTAACATCCATATATCCACTCACCTTTGATGGGTCAAAGAATGAAGTTGTAGCACTTTCTATCGCTGAGTTTATCGCCGCTGTATTATCAGCTAAAGCTTGTTTTGCCGCAGCCTTGTTGATACCAGACGGATTCATAACAGCCGTACTCATTGCAACTTTTTGAAATTCTATGTATATAGTATTAAAGAAATACTCAAATATAATAAATAACCTATACGAGAACATTATACCAATCATGCTTACAACGAATCGTCCAAGCACCGTTATTGGATGATCTGCTCCCTGTACTCCTGCACCAGCCTTAATAAGAGATAAAACAGTTAAGATAATTAGTATGGCAATAGCCACAATTATCATTGTTGTCTTAAACGCCGCCACGGGGAAAATAGCATCAAATAAATCAGTAGCATTAGCCCCAGCAGTTTGCGAAGTGTCACCAGAGTAACTTGCTAGTGTTTGTGCTAGTGTTGGAGAACTAGGACTTGCCATTGTTGGGAAATTCGCTCCGATATTTATACCAAATAATGCGATAAAATTACCTGCAAGCGTCTTGAAAGCCATCTTTAAAACGCCAAGTAAAACATCAAATATACTGCCGAGAATCCAGCTCATTATTCACTCCTAACTTATTATGAAAAAAGGCTAATGGGATGATCCCACTAGCCAAGAAATAACGGATATTACAATTAGATTGTTGTGCTAGTCTGACCAGCACCGTTGTTACCGCCAGCAGTTAGCTTAGCTACAGTTGCTGCGATGAGTCCGATTAGATTGATTCCGATCCAAGCTGCAACTACTCTCTTGATCCTATCCTTAGCCTGTCTTGCAGACTGTGGATCACTAGATGCACCATACATGATGAATCCGATTAGTGCTACTAGGAAGAACACAACATTGGCTATAATAAGGCCCATGCTAAATAGACTCTTACCCATTGCCTTTGCTTGACCAGTAAAATCTACTGCCATAAAGTTTGCTACAGTTCCCACCATAGCTCCAGCAGCTCCGCATCCACCAAGCATCTTCTTCTGTGCAGCAGATGGATCTACCATTGCTGTCATAAGTTCAACTTTAGCTTCATCTCTAATCTCTACTGCAAGCTGTTTCACTTCATTGAAACTTCTCATATACCTATCCTCCTTAATTTTTCTTGAAATATGAGAAAAGCAGGGCTTTTGGCCCTGCTAAACATACTATGTAATTATTATTACACATAAAATTAAATTACGCAAGCGTTATTTTATGAGAAATACTATCTTACGCTCTGCTTCTCCGTGTGCTTAATTGATCCCCAGAGAAGTAGGTTCTCCTCATCCTTACCTACTATGAGGATAGACACAATGTCGCCAATTTCTGGCATTACCATTCTTGGGGCTTTACAGAATACATCAATAGGTCCTGGGAGAGAAACGAATACTCCTGATGCCTTATCAACATCTGTCTGTAGCATTGTTACCTTACCCTGATAGATGCCGTTCCTTACATATCTCTTGAACGCATCCTTACGAGGGTCTGGCCTTGCTTCCTTGATTGAAGCACCAAATCTTACTCCGCAAACATCTTCGTCCTTAACGACATTCTTAACTCTGATTCCCACAGAATCGCCAGCCTTATAAATATCTCTGCAATTTTCAACCTTTGCATAAGACACATCCTTTGCTGGGATAACGCACTCAGCTCCGAAAGCTTCGACGTATACAAAGCCTCTTGTCGCTGCAAGAACTCTAGCCTCAATTAGAGAGCCATCATGGATCAGATCTTCCTCAAAAATCTCGCCCTTTCTTCTCCTAGAGTTGATTCCGAACCAATACTCGTTTCTCTTGATTTCCATAGCAGCTTTTCTTGAAGCGATTACAATATCCTGACCAATTTCGCCCCTATCGGATTTACTTCCCTTGATTAGCTGTAGTGGAATGACATCAATCTCAGCACCTATATACTGATAGATTCTTCTTGTCAGCTCTGTTTCGTTAACTCTCTCCTCGTCACTTAGATATGCGAGATCGAAGAACTCTTCTCTAGGGATAACAACCTTCCACCCGTTGTAGTAGCATATAGGCATCATTACGGTAGGCCTCTGTGGGCTTGGTTTAATAGGCTCAACACCCATTAGCCTTAATGTGATTGGTGACTTCTGCTCTTTAGCGTTCATGAGTACAGCAGATGCCTTCTTAAAGTCACTCATTACACGCTCCTGAGTATGGCCCTCTGTTCTTAGCATACCTCTCTGGTTTCTAAATCTTCTAGCGAGCCTCTTATTTAGCTTTTTCGCAGATGAGTTTTTTTCTTCTGCCACCTCTTCGGCTACCTCATTAGTAGTCTCTACCTGGTCCTGTACCGCTTCATTCATTGTCTCGTTAATTACTTCGCTCATTTCTTTTCCTTTCTTTTCGCAGATGAATATTTTTACATTTACAAAATACTTGTCTGCGAATTTACAATTTTCCTATTCCCGACCTACAACTTGGTTTTAGCGGGAACTTAAATATAGCTTTACCTTTTACATTCTTAACTTTTAAGAATCCAAAGATCCTTGAATCATAACTATCATCTCTGTTGTCACCCATAACGAATATATGTCCTTTAGGCACTTTATAATGTGCCTCTTCATAATGCCCTTTGATTGGGTCTGCCTTCCCGTTGACATATACCTTGTCTGTTATATCAATGCTGTCACCTTCTGTTCCAATCACACGCTTAATCCATATGCTGTTTTTATTTGGAGCTTTGAAGATGATTACGTCACCTTTCTTTATATGGCTATCCCTGATTGCGAAAACCCCACTTCCTACATCTATTGTTGGCTGCATGGATTCGCTTGGAATTATTCCAATAAAAAGAACTGTTTTAAATATAACAGTCACAATTATTATGGTTGCAAAGATATATCCGTAATTTTTTATAAATTTTTTCATATTTAATTTTAAAAGGGGGCTTATCGCCCCCTAATACTACTTCTTATTCTTCTTATTTCTTCTAACGATATATGTGATACCGCCAGCAGCAAATGCAAGAATTAATCCGTATACTAATATGTTTGAGTTATCACCAGTCTTAGGGCCGTTTGGCTTGTCAAGAACCTTAACAGTCTGACCCTTATCGTTGATGTCCTTATGATTGGTAACTTCCTCGCCTTTTGAGTTGTATAGAACTTCAAATGCTACGAGTTCCTTACCCTTAAGGTTTGTTGTATCAATAGTGAACTCAATCTTAGTTGTACCAGATGGTGTTGTTGGTACGAACTTTCCAATAGCCTCAACAGGCTTTCCGTTTTCAACTAGCGGATCGTTCTTATCCTTAACCATCATAGTTCCCTTCATTGTGTATTCCCTACCTGGCACGAGGTTTTCGTACTTAACTGTGTCAACTAGCTTTGTATTGTTAGCTGCAATCACAGTTTTGTTGCCCTTACCATCTGTTAGGGTAGTTCCAATCTTAGGGTAGTGTACCGACTGATCTTCATCATTAATATTGCTATGTGTAGCAACCTTAATTCCGTTGTGATATAGATCTTCGAATACTACAGTAGTTTCACCGTTCTTTAGCTTGCTAGAGTCATATATAAACTCAAGCTCAACGAATCCGTCCTTCTGCTCAGCAGTAAACTTCTTAGCTGCTGTTACTTCCTTTCCATCAATAAGGATTGGTTTGTTAGTAGCCTTGTTCATAAGCTTACCCTTAACTTCGTATTCTTTACCGATTACTAAGTTGTTGTACATAACCTTATCAACAATCTTCTCTTCCTTGCTTGCCTCACCCTGATGTGAGTTAGTTGCAGCGGATTTAGCTGTCGTGCGAACCTTTGGAATGTAAACTGTCTGGTCTTCATCTTCAAGGTCGTTATGGCTTATTACAAGTTTACCGTCCTTATATAGATCTTCGAACACTACAGTGGTCTTACCCTCAAGGTCTTTTGCATCAAGCACATACTCTAGCTCAACTTCGCCCTTAGACTTCTCTGCCTTAAATGTCTTAGTTGCAAGAACCTTGTTGCCATTAACCATGATTGGCTGGCCTGTAGCCTTATCCATAAGTGTTCCCTTAACAGTATATTCCTTACCCTTGATAAGGTTCTTATAAGTAACCTTATCTACGATAGTCATTTTACCGTGAACACCCACGTTGTCCTTTGTAGTCTTTTCACTTGCGTTAGTCTTTAGCTGTGGTGGCTTCTGATCGTTTGTAAGCGTTCCCATATTAACAGTTGTATCGTCTCTTGTTATAGAAACTTCAATTCCAGTTAGCATAACCTTATCTTCGTTGGTCTCACACTCAAGTTCGTCAAGCGTGTACTTGCCATAAGGTAGCGCACCGAGCTTGTCATTAACTGGAGCTTCATTTCCTGCCTGATCCTTGCCAAACCATACTCCAGCTTCTGGATTCAGCTTAGATGCATCAATCTTGCCATCAACAAGTGCTTTGTCATTTTCATTTGTCTTATATGAGTGTTTGTTCCACTTGTTTTCAGTTTTAAACTGACCATTTTCATCTGTAACGACAATGTGGCTTTCGCCTGTTGCTACATTAGTTAGCTTAAATGGAACATTTGCCATACGCTCATTAGATCCGTCTGCAATTTTTATAAACTCAAGATCGCCACGCTTAACTTGTTCTTTTACCTCTGGCTCATTGAATGTTTTTACGCTTTCAACTGTTCCTTCTGCTGTAATGTTTCTAATGAACATTTCATCATTAAGCTTATAACCCTTTGGAGCAGTTTTTTCTTTGATTGTATATGTTCCAAGTGGGAATGTGATATTGCCTTTAGAATCCTTGTAGAGTTCTCCAGACACAAGAGCCTCTGTTGCATGGTTTTCAGATAGGTCAACAAATCCATCCTTGCCCGTCTTAAATACCCATGTTCTTACAGGCTTTTTACCTTCAAGTTCAGCAGCAGTCTTAAACTGTCCGTCATATACATTTACCTCAAACTCAGCACCTTCTAATGAAGCACCACCAAGAGCAGAAGCTTTACCAGTTTCAGCATCCTTCTTTCTTAAAAGAACGTTTACTGGGTCGTTCTGAGGTAGATCTGGAAAGTCAAAACTAGTAACATCACCTACTGGCACAGTAATTGTCTTAACCTCTTCTGAAAGAGCAAATCCCTTTGGAGCTTTAGTCTCCTTAACAGTATAATCTCCTGCTGGTACAGATGCCATATCCGAAAGGCCTTCTGCATCAGTTCTTACAGTAGCGACAGCTTTTCCGTCACCACCATAAAGAGTAAACTCAGCACCTTCTAGTGAATAGCAGTTTGGGAAATCCTTTAGCCATGCTTCGTTAAGTCCAGCCTTCTTAGTCACTTGGAATTTTCCGTTTGGCTTATTCTTGAACCAAACCATATCCTGCCCAGAGCTTCCAGCCTTATATGCTGTGAATGAAGCTGGAGCAGATGGCTGGCTATTAATGTATGCCATAAACTCATTAAGTCCAGATGGATTTGTTTTTGTTCCTCTTCCACCGAGAGCATTATATCTGTTTGATAGAGCCTGAGATGTTACAGCAGTTCCCATTATTTCAACTCTGTTAGTGTTTGGACCCCAAACCTTATACTTTCCGTTGTATGAGGAGTTTCCAAATCCAGACCACTGTGCAGGACCTTTATATCCATAGTAAAGAATCTTACGCATAGTGTCGTCCGTTAGAACAGAACCAGTTATTGTTCCAGTTGTTGATGTTCTATCATGCTCAGCGCACCATACTGGGCTTCCATTTCCATCAGTAAATAATCCATGCTTATTAGGTCTTGTTTTAGCACCACTCGAAGTGTACCCATATTGATATTTTACAAGTCTAACGGTGATTGTATCTGTAGCAGCGCTAACAGATCTAGCCCTTCTTGTTCTAGGCTGCTCTGGCTTTGGAGAATTGATTGTATCTCCACCACTAAATGTAGCTGTAATGCTTGGTTTATCACCAGTAACCTTGAATGTTACATCACTAGTGTTTTCAGAAGTTTTCTTTTCGGAAACCTTTTCAACACCATTTGTGTCGAATTTAACCTTGTTATTGTCAAGAGCATAGGTGCTTACAGTCACCTTGTCGCCCTTATCTGCTGGAACTTTGTGATCTTCGCCAGCAAGAACTTCTTCCTGCGTTGCATCATCACTTCCAACTCTCTTTGTTACAAGAGTTCCGTTCTTTTCAGCAGAGATCTTAACATCAGTTAATTTCTCTGTATCAACAGCGACACTTTTTTCTGTCTCAAAAGTTGCCTCAATAGATACATTATCGGCAGTCTTTACCTTGATTGAGCCACTCTCTTTAGTCGCAGAGTAAGTTAGCCTATCAACCTGAGTAACATCACCCTCTAGCTTAACCTCTTTATCAGATGTAAATTTAAGAGTTTCGCCCTTTGCATTATAATTGATAGTATAATCTTCTCCTGACGGATAAGAGAACGCCTTATCTTTAGAAATAACGGTTTTAGTGTCGCCAGACATAGCGACTAGCGCATCAGACCTATCTGTATTCGTCTTAATGCTGACCTTTGATTGGATTGCAACAGAGCCATTTGGTACGGCCGCCCCAAATGAAGGCATCATACCAACTACCAGCGTAACCGCAAGTACGAGTGTTGTGATCATTCTTTTTAAATGATTTGTCATCTTGCTAAATTTTCCTTTCTTGAATTTAAAAAATTAACTAATTGAATTACAAAGCTCCTAAGAGCCAAACATTATGGTGAATTTATCCCCATGCAATTCCCCTCCTTTTCAAACATTTTCAGTTATAACATACTTTATGTAAAAAAACAAGAGGCGCTACCTCGCCTCTTGAGTTTACCAATTATATTTCCGAGGCAAGGGAAACACTAAATCTTTAGATTAGTACAAAACCCGCCTCTCTCCTTTCTAAAAATTTTGACTTATACACAAAATACTTTTTCTTGTATTCAATCTTTCTAATAGTTTATATGACGGATTTTGTCTGCCACCCCTGTCTCTAAAGTCAATTGCATTATTATCAATATCCATTAAGACAAAACCGCCACTAGTTCGTCTACCCTTAATGAAACAAATTTCGCCTAAATACTTAACTTTGTCAAATTTTTTAAAGCCCAATATTTTCCCAGTAGGTAATTTCTTTTCTCCACGAACACCATTACATAGCTTCCTGTTCTGTTTTGCTACACGCTTCTTTTTAAATAACCAATTCAATTGTTTAAATTTCTTACCACCACTAGCAATCACACAAGCATCAATAAAATGGCCTTTAGACAGGTTTAGATTATTTCTGTTCTCCTTAGTCACAAAACCAAATGTTTCAATTGCGTCTGGATAAATTTTTAGTAATTGACTCCTAATAATACTCATCTGAGTAGCATACTTAAGATTTAGTTTTCTAGGCTTCTTTGTCAAAATAAGAACTCCATCATGAATCAACTTATGACACTTTTCGCATAGCGTGATTAAGTTTTTCTCATCATCAGTACCACCCATACATCTAAAGATAATATGATGGACTTCTAATCTTACATGCTTCTTACCACAGCATTGGCAAGTGTAGTTATCTCTATGAAGTACCGCCTCTCGCCTAGATGAATAGCCATAATTAAAACCCTCCTGATAACCCCAGTGTTTTACTTTTTCAAAAATCAAACTAGGGTTCTTCATTAAGTGTGTATCAAATTGACTTACTTCGAGTACGATTTTACTTATTGGTAAAATCTTCTTACAAAACTCAATTTCATCAATATGAGATTGGACTTTGCTTTTTACACTTGGAGATAGTCTATCTTTCTTAGTTGAATTAGCTCTATTTAAAAATCTTGGTTTTCTATAACGAGTCTTTCTATATCTACGGCTTGTCCTTGAAGCTCTACGGTCATCCATCTTTTTCTTGATGTCGTCTCTAAGTGCGATTTCTGACTGATATATGACTCTATCACCAACAACACAGGCCGTGCCAATATATTTCGAGCCTGTATCTTGTCCTAAGACAACTCCCTGTACAACTAAGCTTTCAGGCTCATAAAGCAATTTAATTGTAAACGGACAACTTCTTATTACTTTAGCTTTCTTGTCTCTTAATAGCCTACGAACCTTGCCAAAACGAGTAGTTGGCATAAGTGGTTGTCCGTCTTTTGATATTACATATACAAACATGTCATTTTGACTCCTTTCGTATTCTTGGAATTATTTACTCTATAAGACAGTCAATTCCAAACTGTAGTGCCTATCTCATATCTATAACCAACATGAGAATTGGACTTCTCTTCGTCAATGTTGTATGAGGGTTTTGAGTCATAAGCACAAGGCTATTTTTTAAGTCCACCTAACTTAACTTATGACCACAGAGCGAAAGCCTAGAGCATCAGCTTAAGGTGTGTATGTAATTTCTCTCAAACAACGTAGTTAAGATTTCTCAAAACTTAGACTAGTAAATAATTTAAGGACTGTGCTGCTTTACCCAAAGGTTCAGCTAATCACATATTTACTATTGCATCCACCAATGTACCAATAAAACCTACTCCATAAAACACCAATATCATACAGAGTATTGCCTTACCTCTTGAACCACACTTCCTTAAGAAATAATCATATAGAAGCATGATTGGTATTAGTGGCAATATTATTATAGCACTTAAGGCAAAACCTTCTAGTACGCCATCAATCATACTTCTCATAATATCACCTACTTATATCCAATGATATACCTTTCCGTTACAGTTTCATATTTAGTAACATAACCGCCAACATATACACGCTTCGTATTGCTTGGTTCACCCTTCTCTGCGTGGGCAATCAAATGTTCCCTGCTTGGATTTCTGCAACCGCAAGCACACTGTATATAAGACTCCTTCATTGGATCGTATACCTGAACAGCTTTCTGCACAGTTCTAGTTCCATAGATAGGTTCTTTAGGCTTGCTTGCCTGAGTGTTGGAAGAACTTCCGCTAGAAGTAGCTACACCTCCACTTTTCGCAGATGAGTTTTTCTCTGCTTTCTTCTCAGCCTTGCTAGGCTTTGAATTCTCTACAGGCTTACTTGCCTCGCTAGAGCTAGTAGCGGATTCGCTAGGAACAGCCTCGCTAGAAGCTTCTGACTTATTCTCTTCTTTAACTTTATGAACTGCCTTCTTGGCAGGTTTCTTCTCGATAGGCTTATTATGGTTTATTCCATATACAGCACCACCGATAATTAGTACAAGCACAAGTATGCTTGGGATAATAACCTTTTTCTTATTTTTAATAATTTCTCTCATTTTTATTTCTCCTCTCTTTAAAACAATTTGTTCGAGCCTTAATCTCTCAAGCTCTATCTGGATTATACCAGCAAGTTTTTCTCATATGCGAATAAACATTAAATATATTTAATACTGCAAATTTCGCACACAAGTAATTTACTGCTTTTTGCGCTAAAAAAATGCGAAACAAAACGGGCTGGACATAATGTCCAACCCGTCACGTTAAAATTAGATAAAGAAGGAGATTTCGCCTGTGAATTTGCCAAAACGGCATCAGACTAAATTCTTACAGCTACAATTTTATCGTATATCTATTCTCATGTCAATATCAAATTTTTATATCTTACCTATTTCCTGATGCCCGCAGCATGCAGAACAGCAATTCACCCATTGACCTCTTTCTTTGCTTACGGTGTGCTGCTTTAACCACAACAAGCTCCCAGTCTATCACAGTCGTAAGATTATTTGGTCTCTCAAATTCATCAAGCACATTTGCACCTTTAGGGATCGCTACCATAACACCAATATTGAACATCTTGCTGTTATCAATATCGCCATGCGCAACCAAATCCTTATAGGTTGGCATATCGGTAACTACATAGTTTCTATCACCTTCAAAGTTTAACCCAAAGCCACTCTTAAAATCCTCTCTGCAAGATTTAACTTCATAGAAGGTAAATGCTCCCGCCTCTAAACCAGCAATACTTACCTGATCTCTCGGTTCAAATGAAACAAAATCAACTCGTTTTACACTCTTAGTACCGTAGTCAAGTGAGACCTCAGCAGAGCTATGGACTCCTCTTTTGCTATTTAGTTTCACCTTCAGGAGATTTCTTAAAAACTCCGTTTTCTCTTTCCTTTTCATTCCAATTTTCCTCTTTTGCGATACCGAGTGATGATTTATCTATGGTGATTATTTCAACCGTGATTCCAGAATCATATAACCATGAGGCAAATTTGATTGCAAGGAATATGATGGTTATTACAAGAGCACACCTAACACTTACAGTAAAACAGTCATTCCCTGAGAATTTCTGAAATTCTACAAATGGATTTTTATGCATCTTTATCGCCAATAAAAACAACATTCCCCAAAAGGCAAATACTGACTTCATATACACCTTAGCGATATACCACATAATGTTAATTGTTCTTTTAATATCTTCTTTGATTTTCACGCAATCAACCCCCTAAATGATTATATCTGATTCATCAAAATTCCCGAACAGATCGTCATCAGTAACCTTATAGTCATCCGAATCACCCTTTTTAGGTTCTTCTTTATCTGGAACATCATCACTAAATAATGTTACGAGATTTCGGCTTTCCTCGTTAAGTTCTACTTTAGGATAATGTTTTTTGATATTTTGATTCATGTTATCTTTAGCGATTTCAAATTTCTCTTCTGGCGTAGCACTAACTGGCGCATTAGGAACAGGAACTGTTTCTCCAAGTGCTTGGAAGGAACGCTTCTTATCCATTGTCTTTTCGTGATCCTGCCAATCAGGATGATGCTGATTATAATGCGTTTGATTATGCCTAACGAAGTCTGCGAAATAGTGATTGACCCAGCCATAAGCTTCGCCTTTGAATACATCTTTACCCCTGCAAACAACAAGCACATCTTTTCTGGCCATCTTAATGATTTCATTAGGGGTATAAACCATTCTTTTACCATCAGATGTAGATACATTCTGCATACCGCTAGAGCCAAGCCAGCCACCGCCAGCCTTTTGCTCTGACACGGATATATTAACAATTGTTGCTTCACCCGTACGATCAGATACCATCTTCGCCGTCATTTGGTCGTTAACACCGACTACTATCCATGTATCGCAGTTAGCAAGTATAGAACCACTTTGTCTTGGGTAGTTAGCTTCTACCTGACTTGGATCTTGGAATATGATTGCAACACCAATGTTATATTTACGGACATTAGCGAGCTTATCACTAAACCCATTGATTGTACCAATTGCCTTAAATTCATCAAAAAGGAAATAGGTTGGCACATCTAAATATCCTCTTGGTGATTCTTCTGCTTGTGTGATCAATGATTCAAACGCACACGAGAAGAATAGCGACAAAATAAACCTAAAGGCATTGTTATTTACAGACGAAATGATGTAGTACGCACAAGGCTTCTGACCTGGCATATCTAAATCAATCTCATCATGCGAGAATATCTCTGCAAGCATTTCATTCTGGAATAGCTGCAATTTTACACCTAGTCCAAGCATTACATTACTCTTTAGTCTGCCCGCACCACAGAAGATTTTCCACGGAGCTTTAGCAAGATCTGTATCTGGAAGATTGTCGAGTTCTTCTAGCTCTCCACCTTGAGCATTGAGCTTAGTAATTAGATCATAAACTGTACCAAGATGTCTTTCGTATTCCTCGCCCCTAAACATAGGTCTTGGCGTTACTGCAACATACAATATAAGAGCCTTTAGTAAATTCTCTTCTGCTGGATCAAAGAACGGATCTCGTCTTTCGCCCTCTTTCTTCGTATTATCCAGTATAGAGCTAACTAATATGTTAATCTGTGTTTGGATCTCCGTCTTTTCCATTGTCGCAAACCTAGCGAGCGGATTTAATCCATTAGACGTAGCTAGTTTCTTTAGGTTTAACACCTTTACTATATGCCCTGCTTCTTTTGCCGCCATTGCCGTATCACGGTATATTTCACCTGATGGATCTGTGACGAAATACGAATATCTATGATCTATACAAGATAGCACCGCTGGCTTTACAAAAGCATAAGATTTACCAGAACCAGATGCACCGAATATAGCCATATTCTTATTATCCATTGGTCCTGTTTGTAAACATAGAGAAAACATTGCCCCGTAATTATCTCTAGCAAGACACAGTGGTAACCCTGCTGGTCTATTCCATTCGCCTCTTATAGTTACATCACTTAGGTCGTCTACATTAGCGAGTTTAGCAGTACCATATGTTCCATTTTCAGACAGAGCATATATCTCTTTTTTAGGTGCTTGCTTGAAACCAAACCTATACCAGTAAACGCCAGCAGTTATTCCTGCAATCACAATCGCAAAAACAATAAGGGTCGGGCCATCATTAACAAGTATCTTGATTGGGTTAAAACTCATGCCTCCACTTTCGCCATTAACACTTTCTGTGAAGGTGCTAATTGACAATGCTTGAAACAGATACGCCAAAATCCAAAACAAGATAATGAATATAATAAACGCTTTTTTCATAACTGCTTTAGGACTATTATCTTTCATGAATACAAGAAGCCTATCAAGGAATCCATTATCCTCGTAATAATCTTCGTCATCATCATCTTCGCTTATATCACGATCGTCATAATTAATCTTTGGCAGCTTATTGTAATCAGGAAGTCTGCCTCTTTGATTGCCTTCGCTAGTCGTTTCGTCATCATCAAACGGCTTAAACATTGAAAGGCTTCTGCCTTTCTTTTTTTGCTTTGGCTTCTCAGTGCTTTCAAAACCACTAAAGTCATCAGGCATGTCTGATAGCGAAATATATTCAGTTTTCTTCTGAGGCTCTACCTTTTTCTGAGGCACTTCCTCATCTAAATCTTGAGCATCTTGAAGATTATCCTCTGACACATTCCAATCATCAAATTCTTCGTAGTTCATAACTTATACCTCTTTATCCTCGTCATAAAGAGGTTCTTCATATAGAGGCTCTTCGTATAGCTCGTCATCATCCTCTTCGTTGCTCCAAGTCATCAAAGAGTATTCGGCAATCAGATTAAAGTTATCCTCAACAAACTTTAGTGCTACGCTTTCCATGATTGTTAGAAGCTCCGCTTTTTCTGCATCTTCTAATTCCGAAATATCTCTATAGAGATCATCCTTTGCTTTTCTCTTCTCGATTTCTGCTATTAATTTCTCTTGCATTACCATAATATTTTTCCTTTCTTTTTCGCAGATGAATATTTCTGCTTTACTATTTTCGCAGACAAATATTTTGCCATGCGACCCTATATAAATTTTGGTGAAACAATCTTTAGTTCGATTACACCATCAGGTAAACCCAACACATTTTCATGATCATGTATCTTTTTTAGCATTGGCTCAAGGTCACAATATGTTGGCATTGCTTTATAAATGTCATATTCTTTGATTGCTGGGAACACTAATTTGCCATTCTTGCACTCCACGAGGGCAATTTCGCCATCATTAGAGATAACAACATAGTCTTTCCCTTCGCCTTCAAATTCAATGTAGTATTCGTCAAAATACGCCGCTTTTCTCATGATTTTTCTCCTTTCTTTTTACAACCTAAAGTTAGCTTTATTTATGACTGCCATTATATCATAGTCGCCTTTTTTTCACAATAGACCAAAATTATTACAAGACTAGATATATAGCACTTGTGTCATCAACGAGAAGATTTCTCATCTGTGAAAAGATTGCTTTGTCTGGAAATAAAAAAAGAGAGCCGAAGCCCTCCTTCCATTATTTACTTCATAACTAGCCTCTGATTGCAGAATCTAATAGCGGCTAAGAGAACCTACAGATAAGCTAAAGAAAAGAATAAAGCCAACCAAGATAGAAATTATAACAACAGAGTTTTCATTATCTTCTTTCTGTGGAACATCAGCAGTCTTTACTTTACAGATTACCACATCATTTTTGCTTGGTTCACTCGAACTTACGCTTAAAATCACATACTTATCGCTCTGCTTAAATTCTTCATCTAATTTGACTTTAGAGTCCTTTTTCGCAGATGAGTAAAAGTTCTTTTTTGTTTATCTCTGGGCTTTCCAGATACGAATATAACTCATCATCCGCTGGAATTGTCTTTGCTGCAATCATTTTGAGCTTATACACACTTTTGCCCTTATACAGATAGAAGTTGTTACTTAAAGAGGCAACCTTTTGATTTTGCCACAGTTTTAAATTTACCAAGCTCGAACCTCTATTACCGCATATAACAGATACATTGTAATCTAAGACACCTGTTTTCCCTGTATATAGCGGGGCTTTTCCATTGACGTGATTGGCGCTATCAGCATTTGGATTTAGAACTGCATCATCAATCACAAAGTCCTTATCAGAAGATGACAGCCAAGCACATACATTAGGCGTTTCTTTTTTTATAGCAGCGAAATTAATTTTTCTATCCTCTAAATCCTTTTCTCTGTTTAAAGTTTCTTCATATACGTTATATTTCTTATAAACGTGAGAAACCTCTCTATAAACAAGAACTCCACACCAAATTAATTCTACAACTATCACTAAGAAGGCTGTTAATATAAACAATTCAAACGAATATTTCTTTATCGTATTTTTCATTACAAATCCCCCTTTGCAGCTTTGTTCAAAGCGCTTATTAGGTCAAAATTACTTACAATGGGAACATCTTTTAAAAACACCCCCTTATTAAATACCTTTATTTTTATTTTTAATCACATTAAATGCACTAATACTGCGGCTATTACAAGAGCAATGCAAGACTTCCCTGCATCAAAGAGAATCTCTTTCGCTTGGATGTTATGACTAATTGCCACAACCTTGCAAACAATGACATCATTCATTTCTGCATTATCAGATTTGGTGCTTATAATCACATATTTACCCCCTCTGGTAAAGCCATGTTTATCTTTCGCCACTGCATCCTTTTTCGCAGACGAGAAAAACTCTTTCT